>Ga0247842_10000180_pt1 | contig 142694 bp, 123 predicted proteins | sample LaCruzMarch2015__3_FD_192411 | JGI IMG/M metagenome (GOLD analysis project Ga0247842, IMG submission 192411) | Freshwater microbial communities from meromictic Lake La Cruz, Castile-La Mancha, Spain - LaCruzMarch2015_19m | ecosystem: Environmental > Aquatic > Freshwater > Lake | place: Spain... | reverse complement strand
GGAGTGGCATCTTCCCGCACTTCTTCGGGCGTCACTTCATAGATGTCATTCATACCAGGGCTTGCGTAGGGAAATGCGGAGCGCCCGTCCGGGTAGAGCCGGTACTGGTACACAACGCCGGGTACCAGCCGGGCCAGGTTTGCGAGCAGATCGTGGCTTTGCGTTAGTTGTTTCTCGGCCTGTTTGCGCGCGGTGATTTCGCTGAGGAAATTCAAGGTAGCCGGCCTGCCCTCCCATTCGATCAAGAGAGCGCCGATCTCCACCCATTTGGTGCTGCCGTCGCCTGCGACCAGCCGGAAGGCATATCTGGGTATAGACGCGTCGCCCTTCAATCGGCTCAGATAGCGTTCCACCACCATGCTTCGGTCATCCGGGTGGATGAACTCGGGAAAAGGCCGCGAAGTGAGTTCCTGCTCCGAATAGCCGGTCAGTCCACTTGCCATGCGGTTGACGAACTTCAGCATGCCGTCCTGGGCGACGAGAATGGCTTCATTGGCATTTTCTACCACTAAACGATAGCTCGCTTCTGAAGTGCGCAGGGCCTCCTCGGCTTGCCGGCGGTCGGTGATGTCGCGGCCGCTGGCACGGGCGCCAAGGAAGTTGCCTTTCACGTCAAAGATTGGCTGCCAGGAAGCGCTTAACCAATGCTTCGCACCGTTCTTCTGAAGATACCGGAACTCGAAGTTTTCACCCTTGTTGCCACGCAGGGCATCATGAAAGCGCGCAATAAACAGATCCCGGTCTTCCTCCGCAATCACGGTAGAAATGAAATCCGGCATGGCCAGAATTTCCTCCGCTGAATAGCCGGTAAAGCCCTCCACTGCAGGATTCACCCAGAGATACTTCCCATCTGGTCCAAACCACGACTCCCAATTTACGGTGTAATTGGCGATGGCCCTAAATTTCTCTTCGCTCTCGCGCAGCGCCTCTTCGGCCCGCTTGCGCTCGGTGATATCGGATTGGGCGCCGATCACTCGCAGCGGATTGCCGCTGGCGTCGCGGCCGATTACCTTGCCCCGGGAGAGGGTCCACTTGTAGCTTCCATCCTTGCAGAGCAGGCGGTACTCACTTTGGTAGGCCGGAGCCCGCCCCTGGATGTAGGCGTTCAAGCGGCCTCGCGTCTCCTCCCGATCCTCGGGATGAATGCGCTGCTCCCACTCGTCGGCTGTCGCTTCGAGCTCCTCTTCGCCATACCCCAGCATGGCCTTCCAATGCGGGGAAAAGTAGACTGCGCCGGTCTGCGGATTCCATTCCCAGACGCCGTCCCCCGCCCCCTCCAGGGCGAATTGCCAGCGCTCCTCGCTTTCGCGCAGCGCCTGCTTTATTCGCCATCGCTCCAGGGTGTGGCGCACCGACAAAGGCAAACGCATCAGGTTACTCTTTAGAATATAGTCGTCGGCCTCCTTGCGTACCACCGCTGCGGCTGTCTCTTCAGATTGGGAGCCGGTGACCAGAATGAAGGGGATCTCCCGGCCCGTCTCCTGTAAGACGCGCAGGGCGCTCATCGCATCGAAGCTGGGCATCGTATAGTCAGCCAGGATCAGGTCAGGAGAGAATTCAGCCAGCTCCCGCAGGAAGCCCGTCTCATCCTCGACCCGCCGCCAGTCAAAGCGCATGCCGTCCTGCAAAAGCTCCCGAGCGACCAGCTCGGCGTCGTCCTGAATGTCTTCCACGATCAAGATGCGCAGCTTCAGCTCGTCCATCGTCCCTCCGTTGGCGACCCCGGAGTCAGTTCTCTACTTGAAGCGTTTCTCCGGGCTTTCCATCTGCTCCATTCTAGCACTCTCCTACGCTTTCCTATCATCTTCTAGCCCTTGCAACCAATAGGGACGCGCTAACTCAATCATTCCATTCCGGCGCCACGCCAATGGGGACAGATTTCAAATCTGTCCTCGTTTATTGCCCATGGGCTCGCCCATTAGTTTCTAGCTAATTTCCACGGAAGCGTGGCAGTTAAAGGGGTTGGTGCGGATGGCCAACGAGTAGAGGTAGGGATAGTGACGGGAGAGATGCTTCATATATTCCAGCCAAGCGCCGATCAACGGCACATAGATGCGCTGGATGTCGCTGGAGAGATGTTGGGAATCCGGCAACGCAAGCTGCGTGAGGTCTGACCGAAACGCCAATTCTTCGATCAAGTGGACCAGGGCCCAGATCAGGTTGGTGAAACCATCAAATTCAGCCAGGATCGGGCTTTCCAGCAACTGCAGGATCCATCGTTTTTCCGGCAGCAACAGGCTTCGAAGCGCCACAAGATTGCCATGCTTGCTGTCCATGTGGACATCCTGTGTTGAAAGGAATGTGCGAGCTTTGGCAAAATCCCGGTCCGACCAATTTGCGGCCAACTGCAAGTTGGGCTGCAGTTTCTGGGTTTCAGGATCGAACTTCAGCAGTAATTGGAGCAGTTGGGCGCCCACTTCACTGAAGAAGATGCCGATCAGTACATTCATCTTTTCTTGCAGTTTGCGTCGCTCGGTGATGCGGAGAAGTTCGCTCAGGATAATGGTCGCCAAGAGAACCTCAAGGGGCATGAAGGCCAGGGATTGAAGAAACCAAGTCCCAATGGAACGAAAATCTCCCGTAATAGCATAAGTAACTCCGAATAGAAGCGCCGACAAAGCCAACAGCGCGAGTCCAAAGCGCACCTGCCAGCGAAATTGCTTCATGATTGCCTCCTTTCTAGCGGCTTGATCACGTTTGCCAAATCGATAGGGTTTCCAATTGGCCTGCCGTAAGCGATCGGATCGAAGATCGTTTCCCTTTGCTGCGGCGCCAGAGCGCTTGCAAATCCGAGACCGTGTCGATATCCGGCCACGGATCCAGCACCAGCAGGGTTTTGCCTTTCTCCAAGATACTCGCCCGCGTCCTTTCCATCACCTCCGCGGTGCTCCAGGGGATTTTAGCGAAGGCTTCCGGCACGAAACCGTTCTGGTCAAAGCCGATCAAATTGTAGCCGCCATCCTGAGCCGGCGCGATCACGGCATCGTGGGTTCGCAATCCCTCGGCAGCTTGGTGAAGCAAAACCACGGGAAAATCTGGGCAATCGCTGGCCAAGGCCATCATCCCCTGGTATCCGCGCTGGAAGGCAGAGCGGAAACCGTGGCTAAGACGATCCCCGAGGTCGCTTCCGATTTGGGGGAAGTAGGAAAGGGGTCCAAGCCATTGGGCGAACACGGCGTGCTTCTCCCCTGGCCAAAACCAGATTTCGTGTGGCAACCCCGATCCTTGCAGCATCTCCAGCTCGTCCTCAACGAAAGCCCGGTAAAGCTTGACTGCCACCTCAGGATTGGTTCCCAAAGCCAACCGGCTCTTGGTAGCCTGGGCCTGGGGCCATTTCACCATCATCCCCACGCCGATCACAGCAAGGCGCCGCCGCAGGAGGAGCCATAGCCAGCGGTACAGACAAAGCAGTGGTCGCCAGTGACGATCTTTCTACCCAGGACGGTCGAGGTCTGGAAGTCCCAGACGGTCTGAGGCGCCCCTGGACCTAATGGCCACCCAACCGCTTGGTTGAAGTCGCAATCGTACAGCCGTCCATCCCAGCCAATATTGATTTGGCGCCGGCACATCAGTCCCTGGAACGTTTCCGGGTTAAAAGAGTCCCGCAAGAGGTCCAAGTAGGCCCGCTCTTCATCCTGCTGGCGGAGATTCCCGCGGAATCGGCCCAGTGGTGCGTTGGTGATAGCCAACAAGCGGGTGAAGGCGATCCCGTAGGATGCTTGAAGACGCTGGCAATATTCCCGCTCCAACTGATCCTGTCGGGGCGGGAGAAACGCTCCCAAGGGGTTATAAACCAAGCTTAAAGGCAGAAGGGGATCCCGGCCGTAGCCCAGTTCGTTCAAGCGGCGAAGAGCGATAATGCTCTTTTCAAAGACCCCCGCCCCCCTTTGTTGACGTACTTCCGGCTCCAAGTAACACGGCAGAGAGGCCACAAGCTGCACCCCATAGGACCGATAAAAGTCGGGCCAGTGGTGCATCCCGGGCTCGCAGAAGATCGTCAGGTTGGTCCGCACCTGGATCTCCTGGACCCTCTCCCGGGTTCGTTCGATCAGCGGCGCCAAGGCTAGATGCATCTCGGGGGCGCCCCCGGTGATATCGAGGCAGGTGCAACCGGATTCGAACACCATGGAGATCACCGCTTCCAGGGTGTCCGCATTCATGGTTTCGGTACGACTGGGGCCGGCCTCCAGGTGACAATGGCTGCACGATTGATTGCAGCGGTAGCCGAGGTTCACTTGGACGGTCAGCAGATCCAGTGGCCGAAGGCCTTCCGGCAACCAGGTCCGAATAAGCGCCTCAAATGGCTGCTGGTCATGCATCGGGAAACAATCTCCTTAGGGTTCTGGGCCGGATGCCGAAGAAGGAAAAGATCATCGCTGCCACATATCGCCAAGCGGTGCGGAGAATCCCTTCGTTCTGGAAGCGGCGAGCCGAAGTGACTGCTCGATCAGGCAAGATCACGACTTTTCCCGCGCGCCGCACCTTTCGCATCAGGAGGATATCCTCCAACCAGGGTTCTTCCGGATAGCCGCCCAGTCCGAAGAATACCTCGCGGCGGATGAAAATGGCTTGGTCGCCGTAGGGGATGCGGGTGATCCGCGCGCGCCAGGTGTGGCACCAAGCCAACAATCGCAAGAACGCCATCCTAGAGTCGAAGATGGGAGAAAAGGCCCCCCCGACCGTCTTGGGTTCCGCCAATGCCCCTCGAATGGCCTCCAGAGCGCCCAAGGGCAAGGTTGTGTCGGCATGCAAAAACAGCAAGACATCGCCCGTTGCCTGGCGGGCTCCCGCGTTCATTTGGTTGGCCCGACCCTTCGGTGCGATCAATCGAACCACCCCAGGGTCGTCGATGACCTGCAGGGATGACCCCGCGGGATCCCCGTCGACCACCACGATCTCCAGCCCTTCCTCCAGCACCTGCAATGATTCCAACGCTCGAGGGAGAAAGGCTTCTTCCTGCCAAACGGGCATTACCACGGAGATTCGCAGCGGTGCTGGCTGTGTCACCTTTCGCTTATGATCCATTTTCTCCGCACAGGGAAATCTTAGCAGGCATGTAAGGTAAAGGAAGCTAGCTCAGGGACATTGTTTTCATTGTTGACTGAAAGTCTGGTGGAGAAGGGAGAAGACAAGAGGCACTGCCAGGGATCTGAAGGAACCGTCCGATATTCCGAGGTTATTACAAATCATCGGGAGTCAAACCGGTATGCTTGGCAATCCTGGCGAGCATTTTGGGGCCGATTGTTTCGCGGTCATGAAACGACATAGGTGGTTTTCGAAGTAGGGCGGTAAGAAGTTGCTGGGCGTTGATTGATACTCATCAGCTCATGCTGAGACTGCGAAAACTTCCTTCAGCTCTGGGATCTTCTCTTCGTGTTCAAGCCTATCAGCTAGAACGCGCAAGGCCAGCGCTTCCGCCCTGGAGATCATTTGGTTCCGCGTATCTCCATAAACGATCACTCCGGGAAGCTCAGAAATTTCTGCGATCCAGCGTCCATCTTCTTCTCTGTCGATCTCTACCTTCATGCCATCTCTCCTTGTGCTTTGGGTACAATGCTATTCTGTTTGAAGGAGGATCTGCAAATGAAGTCAACATTCCTTCACGAGAATGAGAGGTCACCTATGGGAGAGATTCAGTCAAATTGCTGTCAGCCGCACATAGCGGCACACCCCTACCCTCGAGGCGACAGGGGAGATTGCTGCGCTGGTATCGATCTGGTGAACCTGGAATCATAGATCTGTGGTCAGCTCGGGGACCAGATGTATTTCGTCCTAAAATTGTGTAATATCCTGATATTAATCTAACAGCGAAGCGAAAAGGAGAAAATCGTGAAACAAGGTAAAAAGCAAGGGCAGGGATGGCTGGTTATTTTGATCGCGGTGGCGTTGCTTCTATCAGGGTGCGCCGGTTCACCAACCCAGGGACCGCCGGTTTCACCGAGTTCGTCGATGGAGAGCCCCGCCTCTCCAGCCCCCAGTCCCTCCGAGGTTCCCACACCGGAACAGAGCAAATCCACTTCCCCTGGCGAATCTCCACCACCCACCGCTTCCAGTCCATCAGCTACCTCCGTCGATTCCGGCTTCCGTCCCGAAGTGGATGGTTTCAGTTTTGAGAACTATGGCAACGAGGGGGGGATCGTCAACCTGACTACTGAGGATCTGGTGCGCCTTTTCGGCGAGGGCGTGCTAGCCAGCCAGGAGGGAGGAAAGATGGTTCTAACTCCGCCGGCCGCAAAGTGGTTGGAAGAGGTCAACCAGAAAATGAACAATGGGCACTGCGAGGGAATGGCCGCCCTCTGCCTGCTCTTCTACACCGGGAAGACCCAGGTCGGCGACTTTGGGGCAGAGACAACTCATGCCTTGCAGCTCGCCGGGAACGAAAAGCTACAGCGGGAGATCGCCTATTGGTGGGTGACCCAGACCACCGAGCCGGCCTCGCAGCGCGTGCTGAAGCAGATCACCCCCAATGACGTGGTTGACCGGCTGGCCCAGTCCTTCAAAGGCGGCAAGCAGCCACAGGAAAGCTACACCATTGGAATCTACAAGCCGGATGGATCCGGTGGCCATGCCATAACCCCTTTCGCGATCACGGACAAAGGGAATGGTAAGGTGGGGATTCTGGTGTACGACAATAACTATCCCAATGTAAGTAGTGAGATTGAGGTGGATCAAACCGCCAATACATGGTCCTACTCAGGCTCCACCAACCCCTCTGAACAAGCCGATCTCTATGCCGGAGATGCAAAATCAGAAAGCTTGGAAATCGTCCCCACATCAGCCCGCCTGGAGAAACAGATCGCCCCTTTCCTGGCTGCGGGCGCCGATAGCGGCCTGATATCGAACTTGTGGGAATCCGCTTTGGGAATCCAGCCGGTCCAGGCTGAGGAGCCTTTCTACAACCAGATCTGGGTGAATACAAAGGCCGATTTCCTGATCACCGACACCCAGGGCCGCCGTCTCGGTTTCGATCCAAAAGAAGGACTTTTCCTTCGGGAAATCCCCGGAGCGGAAGCGCAATCTTTGAAGTGGGGGATGGATGTCTGGGGAGTGGATCAGGATCCCCTCTACTTCATGCCTAGTGACCTCGAATTCACCATGTCTCTCGATGGGAAGAACCTAACCACCACAAGCAGCGGCGATGTCACTATGATCGGTCCCGGTTACGACCTGGAGATCAGTGACATTCGCATGGATCCGGGGCAAAAAGACACGCTCTCCTTCTCCCCGGATGGAACCCGGCTCTCCTACCAGACCCCAAGCGACGAATCTCCGGACATCCTGCTGGGCATGGAAGGACAAGAGGCCGATTATGCCTTCATCATCAAGGGAACGGAGCTGCAGGGCGGGGGAACGTTGGAAGTGGCCCGGGACATGGAGAAGGGTGTACTCAGCCTGAAGACCACCGGCGCCGGAGGACCCGGCAGCTACATTTTCCTGATAGCTCGGATCACTGAAAAGGAAGGTGAGCAGATCTTCGGCCACGAAGGGGTTTCCCTCGCTCCCGGGGACACCGCCTATCTCTATTTTGGCCGTTGGACGGGAGAGGGCGGTTCCATGACGCTGGAGATCGATCGTTCTTCGGATGGAGTCATCGATGAAACGCAGGAACTCTCCGATGTGACCGACCTGCTCGCGGAGGATCTTCCCAAATAATTCCCCCCGCCCGAAGATTTATTGTCAGCACACCTCTGGTGTCTGTTTTGCCAAAGAAGACAAAGGTAGAACGTCCACTCTTCCCGCCAGGGAGTAGCACCGCTCCCCGGGCTGCCGTGCTACCTAGATATTCCCGTTTATCAAGCGGGATTTTCAAGGTCACTCAAGGAACTTCATTGGAAATTAACTCTGTCCCCTTTTTCTCCTTTGGTATTAACGGCTCCTCCAAGAAGGGGGTCAGGGTAGATTCGTTTTCTTAAGTACTTTGAGCGCATTCAAGGTGATCCATTTACTCGGCTTCCCTTTTTCTTCAATATTCGTTTGGAAACGGCCGTTGAACGTGCTTTCCAACTTCCATCGGCCCAGCTCATCTTGTTTGGAGATCAATACATCGACGGCTTCCTGCATCCTTTCATCATGGACACCCAACCGGTTCAATACCCCCAAAACTTCCAGAATGTCGTCTTGATACATCAAAGGAAAGCCCAGGCGCAACCACCCCGGCTTGGAGACCTGGCTGAGATCATGGCTTTTCTTGTGAATATGGTGCTTCAGGATGTATTCCACTCCCGCTGCAATCGTCTTCTGGACCTCCTCGTTTCGTTCAGGTGAGGGGATTTCGGCCAAGGCCTTTACCGTTTTCACCACCCCCATGTGACAGGAATGCTTCCCCCAGCAGGAGACAAATCGATCATAGGGCCAACCTTTCGGAGGAGCAGTTCCATCATCAAAGCGTTGATAGCGGGTGATCCAGTCGATGCTTTTTTGGACCCTTACATCCTGCAGATACCCGAATTTAATCAGGCTATAGACCAAGTTTCCGGTTAGGCAGGGGATGACTCCGCTGGACCGGCCTCCACCGGCCTTGCTGCTGGCCCAGGTAGAAAAACCATGACTCTCGCGATCTTGAAAGTTTTCCAGGAGGAATTCGCAAGCCTTGCGAATGCGACGATCTTCCCCATCGGCACCGAGCTCCGCCAGGATAATGACTTGCCACACGGTCCCCTTATATTTGGCGGCGTAGAACTTTTCCGGCTCTTCCCAATATCCCCCCTCCTGTTGCTTGGCCAATATCTTCGGTACGATGCTTTTTTGCATGATCTCCGCTTTGGTTTTCAGCACGTCCGGTTCTTTTTCCGGATGGTCTAGGAGGTCGACCAGCGTGAAATACCGCACTGAGGGATTGTCGTCTTCCAACAACCAGTTCATCGGGTCCGCGTTCAGTATCGATTTCCAATCAGCCATTCTTATCCTCTGCCTCAATCCTCACGATCTAGGATTAGTAAACTTCACCCATTCTTCATTTATCATCAATTTTGTTACCGCGCTACTCCCCTGATTAGGCTTCCGCAGCAAAGCTAAATAACCCCAGGTTTCCAACAAATCCCCAGCGGGTCGCTGCCCGCTGATTCGGCGAGGCGACCCGGCAACAAACCAGCGCCGGTGATTCCCAATTGGCTCAGGGAAAGCAAGGTTCCATTCAAATCAATCCCCTCCAGCGCTAGGACTGTTCCCTCCAGGAGCAAAGCGAAATCTGCCGGGCTGTAGCAGTGAAGTAAAGACCTGGCCCCATTCCCCTACGGAGAGCTCTTTTGGTAAAATATAACATGGAATTTCGGCAAGCGCTGTTGTGGGGATACTGATCCAGAAAAGATCGACAAAGAGAAGCATGCCCAATATATCATCGAACGAGTGCTGGATTTTGGGCATGATGATGAAGTGCGTTGGGTGTGGCAAACCTACAACAAATCCCTCCTGAAGAGCGTGATCGCCGGCTCCAGGTCATTGCAACCCCAGACAAAGGCACTGTGGGAGTTGCTTTTTCAAGATCGATGAACTGGCATTACGAGAAACTGCCGCCTCAAACAAAGAAAGCTCTGGACTTTTTGTCAGCGGAAGCTTGGCTCGCAGAATCGGAATGGTATCTGGCAGGTGGAACGGCATTAGCGCTCCAGGCAGGGACGCGTAAATCTGACGATCTAGGCTTCTTCATCAGCGAATCCGCGTTCAATGGGGAGATATTGTTGGCGAATTTTCTAATGACCCCGGATTGGAAAACAGAATCTCATTGTTCGCTTGCCTGCTCAGTATCCGTCGATCGCCCACAATTATCATCATATCTTGAAAAGTATGGTCTACTTCCAAGACGCCGATAGCGATCCGGATCCAGTGATCTACTATCAGGCCAGTTGGGAGGAAATTCGTAGCTTTTTTCAGAAAGAGATGCCCCGGATTGCTAGAAAGTTGATAATACAGGATGGTTAGGAAAGAGGAGGAAAATAAATCTGTCCCCTTTTCCAAGAGGAGGTTCCAAATGAAAGAAGAGACCACCCTGCCTGAGTTTGCTGCACCACAAGCGAAGCCCAGGATGGCTACCGACATCCCCGCATCGATCACCACGCCGGACAGCGTCGAGACACGGCTGGGGACGCTGAAGTTCTTCGACGGCTTCCCCGACGAGGCGACCGTGCAGAAGGTCTATGACAACCTCGACTTCCAGCGCGGCGTGCAGGCGTACCTCGCCGCGCTGCCGGCGGCTAACACCTGCGCACTGCGCGAGGGGTACCGCAGCTTCGGTTCGGACAACCAAACGCTGCTCATCACCGAGTCGCTGATGGACTCGCACACGCTGTACCTCGTGGCGAACACCGAGACCGTCTACAACATAGCCTGGCTCGACACCAAGAGCGGCCCGCTGGTCATCGAGATGCCGCCGAACGTGCTCGGCTGTCTGAACGACTTCTGGAGCCGCTGGGTGACCGACGTGGGCCGGGCCGGTCCAGATAGAGGGGCGGGCGGCAGGTACTTGCTCCTCCCGCCGGGCTACACCGGGAAAGTGCCCGACGACTGCTTCATGCTGCACTCGCGCACGTTCGGCAACTCACTCCTCTTCCGTGGCTTCATGCGGGACGGTGACATCCGGCCGGCGGTCGAGAACGTGAAGGCGCACTACCGCGTGTATCCGCTGGATGGTGCGAGCAACGTTCCCGCCATGACCTTCGTGGACGCATCCGGCACGTACATGAATACGATCCCGCCCCGCGACGCGTCGCTCTTCGACCTCGTCGCCACGGTCGTGCAGGAGGAGCCTCTGGACGCGGTCGACCCTGAGACGCGGGGCCTGCTCGCTTCCATCGGCATCCGCAAGGACGCGCCCTTCGCGCCAGATGAACGGATGCGGTCCATCCTCGCGGAGGCGGCCGCTGTGAGCAACGCCACAGCGCGGGCGATCCTCTTCAGCCCGCGGGACCGGGAGTTCTTCTACTATCCGGATGGCCAGTGGACGATGGGCTACAAGGGTGACGACACCGAGTTCTCGCCGGGCGGGGTGCTGGACCTCGACGCACGGACGCTCTACTTCTGCATCAGCGACCAGATCAGCCCGGCGATGTGGGTGAAAATGGTGGGGGCCGGCTCGCAGTACCCCATCGTCTACCGCGACAGCGAGGGCCGGTACCTGGACGGCGGCAAGACGTACACGTTGCACCTGCCGCCGGACATCCCCGTCAAGGACTTCTGGTCGGTGCTCGTCTACGACCCGCAGACGCGCTCTATGCTGCAGACCGACCAGCGGTTTCCCAGCCTCAGCAGTCAGAAGGAGAACCTCGTCGTCAACCCGGACACCTCGGTGGACGTCTGGTTCGGCCCGGAGCCTCCCGCGGGAAAAGAGAGCAACTGGATCCAGACCCTCCCCGGCAAGGGGTGGTTCGTCTTCCTGCGGCTCTACGGACCGCTCGAGCCCTGGTTCGACAAGACCTGGCGGCCGGGCGAGATCGAGTTGGTCAAATGTGACAGATTACGGAATAGCAAATGTAACAAAGGAGGTTCTAGATGAAAGAAGAGACCACCCTGCCTGAATTTGTTGCACCACAAGCGAAGCCTAAGATGGCTACCGACATCCCCGCATCCATCACCACGCCGGACAGCGTCGAGACACGGCTGGGGACGCTGAAGTTCTTCGACGGCTTCCCCGACGAGGCGACCGTGCAGAAGGTCTATGACAACCTCGACTTCCAGCGCGGCGTGCAGGTATTCCTGGTTGCGTTGCCGGCAGCGTCGGCCTATGCTCTTCGTACTGGACTCAGGACCTATGGGCCTGACAATCAGACTTTACTTATTTCTGAGTCGCTAATGGACTCTCGCAGCCTGTTTCTCACGGGGAACACTGAGACCATTTACTGTATCACCTGGCTTAACACCCAGAATGGACCCGTGGTCTTTGAAATGCCAGCCAATGTGCTCGGCATGATCGATGACTTCTGGTTTCGTTTCGTTTCCGACGTGGGCTTGCCTGGTCCGGACAAGGGCCAGGGAGGAAAATACCTGTTACTCCCGCCGGGATATTCGGGCGACATTCCTGATGGCTATTTTGTCATACGCTCACGCACCTACGGGAATTTCTTCTTCTTTCGCATCTTCTCTGTAGATGGAGATGTGTCCAAAGGAATCGAGGATACAAAGAAGAATTACCGGGCCTATCCATTGAAATCGGCGGCGAATCCTCCGGACATGAGCTTTGTAGATATTTCTGGAAAATATATCGCCACAATCCACTCCAACGACTTCTCATTCTTCGAAGAAGTCCATTGTGTTATCCAGGAAGAACCGCTTGAACACGTTGATCCTGAAGTTCGCGGACTGTTTGCCGCCATTGGCATCAAGAAGGGAAAGCCTTTCGAGCCAGATGACCGCATGAAAAAATTTCTCATTGATTCCGCTGCCGTCGGCAACGCCACCGCGCGCTCCTTAATCTTCAGTACGCGCGACGAGGAGGCATACTATTATCCGAACAGCTCCTGGAAGATGTTCTTTGTGGGCAAGAATGAGGAGTTCTCTCCAGATGGGATCCTTGATCTGGATGCGCGGTCTTATTACTACTACGTTGGCAGCGGAAACAGCCCGTCATGTTTCAAGAAGATGGTCGGCCATTTATCGCAATATGCCATCACCGAGCATGACGCCGCGGGCCAGTACCTCGATGGCGGGAAGAACTACAGGTTGCACCTTCCGCCGAACATTCCCGCAAATAACTTCTGGTCGTTGCTTGTTTACGACCCCCAGACCCGCTCGATGCTGCAGACGGATCAGCAATTTCCCAGCATTAGCAGCCTAAATAAGGGCATCATCATCAATCCGGACTCCTCGGTGGATGTCTGGTTCGGCCCGGAATCGCCTCCCGGCAAGGAAGCCAATTGGATAATGACCGTCCCGGGGAAAGGATGGTGGGTCTGCCTGCGGCTATATGGCGTGCTTGAATCCTGGTTCGACAAGACCTGGCGGCCTGGGGAGATCGAGTTGGCCAAATAAGACAGATTGCGGAATAGCAGACGTAGCAAAGGAGGTTCCAAATGAAAGAGAAGAGCGCATTATCTGAGTTTGCTGCACCACAAGCGAAGCCTAAGATGGCTACCGACATCCCCGCATCCATCACAACCCCGGACATAGTCGAAACGAGGTTGGGCACGCTGAGGTTCTTCGACGGCTTCCCCGACGAGGCGACCGTACAGAAGGTCTACGATAACCTGGACTTCCAGCGCAGCGTGCAGGCGTTCCTCGCCGCCTTGCCGGCGGCGGACACCTGCGCGCTGCGCGAGGGCTACCGGACCGTCGGTCCCGACAACCGGACCCTGCTCATCACCGAGTCGCTGATGGATTCGCACCTGCTGTACTTCGTGGCGAACACCGAGACCGTGTACAACATGGCCTGGCTCGACACCAAGGACGGCCCGCTGGTCATCGAGATCCCGCCGATGGTGCTCGGCTTCATGAGCGACTTCTGGAGCCGCTACGTGACCGACGTGGGCAGGACCGGACAAGATAGAGGCGAGGGCGGGAAGTACCTGCTGCTGCCGCCGGGCTACACCGGCGCGGTGCCCGACGGCTATTTCGTACTGCGCTCGCGCACCTTCGGGAACGCCATCATCTTCCGGGGCTTCGTGGAGAACGGTGACCTGCGGTCTGCGGTCGAGAACACCGAGCAGCACTACCGCGTCTACCCGCTGGACCGCGCGGCGGACCCGCCGGCGATGGACTTCGCGAAGGTCTCCGGGAAGTACATCAACACGATTCCCCCCAGCGACGCCTCGCTCTTCGAGCTCGTCGCCACCGTCGTCCGGGAAGAGCCACTCGATGCCGTCGACCCGGAGACCCGCGGTCTGCTCGCCTCGATCGGTATCCGCAAGGACACGCCGTTCGCCCCCGATGCGCGGATGCAGGCCATCCTCGCCGAGGCCGCCGCGGTCGGCAACGCCACCGCGCGCGCCATCCTCTTCAGCACGCGGGACCGAGACATGTACAACTACCCGGACAGCGCGTGGAAGATGCCCTACTACGGCGACGACACCGAGTTCTCGCCGGGCGGGGTGCTCGATCTCGATGCACGAACGTTCTACTTCAGCGCCACCACCCAGATCAGCCCCGCGATGTGGGTGAAGATGGTGGGCGCCGGCTCGCAGTACGCCCCCGCGGAGCGTGACGCCGCGGGCCGGTACCTCGATGGCGGCAAGGCCTATCGGCTGCACCTGCCGCCGGACATCCCAGCGAAGGACTTCTGGTCGGTGCTCGTCTATGACCCCCAGACACGCTCGATGCTCCAGACCGACCAGCGGTTCCCCAGCCTCAGCAGCCAGAAGCAGGGCGTCGTCATCAACCCGGACACCTCGGTGGACGTCTGGTTCGGCCCGGAGCCTCCCGCGGGAAAAGAGAGCAACTGGATACAGACGATCCCCGGCAAGGGGTGGTGGGTCTTCCTGCGGCTCTACGGCCCGCTCGAGCCGTGGTTCGACAAGACCTGGCGGCCGGGGGAGATTGAATTGGTCAAATGAGACAGATTGCGGAATAGCAGACGTAACAAAGGAGGTTCTAGATGAAAGAAGAGACCACCCTATTTGAATTTGCTGCACCACAAGCGAAGCCTAAGATGGCTACCGAGATCCCCGCATCCATCACCACGCCGGACAGCGTCGAGACGCGACTGGGCACGCTCCGGTTCTTCGACGGCTTCCCCGACGAGGCGACCGTGCAGAAGGTCTATGACAATCTCGACTTTCAACGCGGCGTGCAGGCCTTCCTCACCGCCTTGCCGGCGGCGACCCTCTACGCGGAGCGCGCTGGCTACCGTTCCTTCGGCCCCGACAACCGCACCATGCTCATCACCGAGTCGCTGCTCGACTCGCGCTCGCTGTTCACGGTGGCGAACGCCGAGATCCTCTACAACCTCGCCTGGCTGGACACTAAAGACGGTCCCCTGGTCATCGAGATACCGCCGAACGTCCTCGGCTTCATCAACGACTTCTGGAGCCGCTACGTCGGCGACGTGGGGCGAGCGGGGGCCGACCGGGGGGCTGGCGGACGGTACCTGCTGCTCCCGCCGGACCACGCGGGCGCTGTCCCGGACGGCTACACCGTCCTGCGCTCACGCACCTGCGGCCACAAGATCCTCTACCGGACCTTCGCTGTGGACGGTGACCTGCGCCCGGCCGTCGAGAACACGAAGCAGCACTTCCGGGTCTATCCGCTCGCCGCGACGGGGGATCCGCCGGAGATGACCTTCGTCGACGTCTCCGGCCGCTTCTTCAGCAACGTGCCGAACGTGGACGCCTCGTTCTTCGAGGACGTCGCGGAGGTCGTCCACGAAGAGCCGCTGGACGCGGTAGACCCGGAGACGCGTGGCCTGCTCGCCGCCATCGGCATCCGCAAGGACGCGCCGTTCGCGCCAGACGCACGGATGCAGGGCATCCTCGCTGAGGCCGCCGCCGTCGGCAACGCCACGGCGCGCGCCATCGTGTTCGCGACGCGCGAGCGCGAGGCCTACTACTACCCCGACGGCGCTTGGAAGATGGCGTGGGTCGGCGGCGACCCCGGCTTCTCGCCAGGCGGGGTCCTCGACCTCGACGCCCGCACTCTCTACTGCTACGCCACGCAGGGCGTCAGCCCGGCGATGTCGGTCAAGATGGTCGGCGTGGGTTCGCAGTACGCCTACGCCGAGCACGACGCGGCCGGCCGGTACCTCGACGGCGGCAAGACGTACCGACTGCACCTGCCGTCGGACGTGCCGGTGAAGGAGTTCTGGGCGGCGACCGTGTACGACCCGCAGACGCGCTCGATGCTGCGGACCGAGCAGGTGCTCCCTGAGATCAGCAGCCAGATGCCCGGCGCCGTCATCAACGCAGACACTTCGGCGGACGTCTACTTCGGCCCGGAGCCACCCGCGGGCAAAGAGAGCAACTGGATACAGACGATCCCCGGCAAGGGGTGGTTCGTCACACTGCGACTCTATGGTCCGCTCGAGCCCTGGTTCGACAAGACCTGGCGACCAGGGGAGATTGAGTTGGTCAAATGTGACAGATTACGGAATAGCAAATTATCAAAGGAGGTTCTAGATGAAAGAAGAGACCACCCTATCTGAGTTTGCCGCACCACAAGCGAAGCCCAAGATGGCTACCGAGATCCCCGCATCGATCACCACGCCGGACAGCGTCGAGACGCGGCTGGGGACCCTGAAGTTCTTCGACGGCTTCCCCGACGAGGCGACCGTGCAGACGGTCTATGACAACCTCGACTTTCAGCGCGGCGTGCAGGCTTTTCTGACCGCGCTGCCGGCGGCGTCGACCTATGCATGTCGCCGGGGCTTTCGGACCTTCGGACCTGACAACCAAACCATGCTCATCACTGAATCGCTGATGGACTCCCGGGAACTGCTTCTCACGGCGAACACCGAGACCATCTACAACATGGCTTGGCTTGACACAAAGGACGGCCCGCTGGTTCTCGAAGTGCCGCCCAACGTGCTCGGAGTGATCGACGACTTCTGGTGGCGTTACCTAACCGACTTGGGCAATTGGGGCCCGGACCATGGAAAGGGTGGCAAGTACCTGCTGCTGCCGCCGGGTCACACCGGCGATGTGCCGGAAGGCTACTTCGTTGTACGTTCGCGCACCTACGGGAACCTCATGTTCTGCCGCGGTTTTATTGTGGATGGCGACCTGCGGCCGGCGGTCGAGAACGCCAAGAGAAACTTCCGCGTCTATCCGTTGGCCCGTGCGGCAGACCCGCCCGTGATGAACTTCGTGAATATCTCCGGACAGTCTTTCAACACCATCCACTCCAACGACCTGTCCTTCTTCGATGAACTCGCACATGTCGTTCAGGAAGAGCCGCTCGACGCTGTCGACCCAGAGACACGCGGACTGCTCGCCTCGATCGGCATCCGAAAGGACAGACCTTTTGCACCCGATGCGCGGATGAAGAGCATCCTCGCCGATGCCGCTGCCGTCGGCAATGCCACCGCTCGCGCCATCGTCTTCAGTACACGCGAGCGGGACGCTTACTACTATCCGAACAGCGCCTGGAAGATGCTCTATATAGGCAGTGACAACGAATTCTCGCCGGGCGGTGTGCTGAACCTCGATGCGCGGACCTATTACTTCTACTTCGGCACCGGGAACAGCCCGGCATTTGTTGTGAAGAGGGTCGGCTTCGGCTCGCAGTACGCTATCGCAGAGCACGACGCCGCGGGCCAGTACCTGGATGGCGCGAAGAGCTACCGGATGCACCTGCCGCCGGACATCCCGGCGAAGAACTTCTGGTCGTTGCTCGTCTACGATCCGCAGACGCGCTCGATGCTGCAGACCGACCAGCAGTTCCCCAGCACCGGCAGCCAGAAGAAAGGCCTCATCATCAACCCCGACACCTCGGTGGATGTCTATTTCAGCCCGAAGCCGCCTGCCGGCAAGGAAACCAATTGGATCCAGACCATCCCCGGCAAAGGGTGGTGGGTCATCCTGCGGCTTTACGGGCCACTCGAGCCGTGGTTCGACAAGACCTGGCGGCCCGGGGAAATTGAGTTGGCCAAATGAGACAAACGGTGACATTCCGATCAACGCAACTACTGAGGCGAATCAAGTACAAATAGAAATGAATGATCAACAGCCCAATGTGAACGATCTAGCAGTTGAACGCAACATTCTTGCCGCTGAGCGCACCCTGATGGCGTGGGTCCGGACAGCTCTGGCAATGATCAGTTTCGGGTTTACTATTTACGAGTTCATGCAGATGTTCCTGACGCAAAACAGCGCCTATGTTATTCGACCCAACGAACCGCGTAATGTGGGTCTTGCACTTATCGGCCTGGGAACCTTTTCGCTCATCATCGCCGCTATTCAACACTTCAAATATATGAAAAGGATGCATCCTGGTAAACCCTACAAGTTTTGGAAAGACCTTTCATTGATTGTGGCATGCTTGCTAGCGCTTCTTGGTTTCCTGATGTTGGGGAACATTATTCTCAATATAAGCTCATAGAAAAGGGGACAGATTTATTTATTGAGCCGTAGATTGCTCCAACAGGGACAGTGGACTGGCAGCCCGGCCTAAGAGTAGCGAAGGATCGGATCCTGTGGAGGAAATCGAGAAGATCATGGAAAGACGGGAATATAAACCTGTCCCCTTTTTCTGCTAAGCTAAGGACAAACCCATTTGAGAAAAGAGAGGAAAGAAAATGACCAGCAAGCATTACCCGATGAATCGCAAACTGTATGACGCTGTGGCGGAGGATTCCAATTGGAGCGTGGTCGAACCCTTCCTTTTCAACCTGGCTGAAGCGCTCGTAAGGGCTGGTTTTGATGCGCGCGTTGTCCGCCAGGAGGGGACACATTACTTCCTGGTAGATGACGAGATCAAGGAAGAAGTGAAGGGAAATACATCGGGGGCGATTTGGGCTCTGTTCGATGTGCTGGCCAAGAAGAACGTCAGCGTCGAGTTGCACCCCAAGTTTGGTCTGCTGGTGGAGGGGGAGGAACAAGACCGGCACGCGGCGCTGTGGGCCAGGAGGCAAAGTGAGCTACCCGGGGGAGCCATCGAAGAGGTGTACCAGCCGGAGATGGTTATGGTCGAGCAGATGCTGACCATCAGCAAGGTCGACGACTCTGTCCAATAAGAGATCAGCCGGGTAATCGATCCGCAGCGGAAGGAATAGACCTCCGGTCAATACGGACCTCCCGTCAGTTCGGGCGAAGAAGCTATCGAGGAAGAGCGGCGGGTGCTGTTGCAAGAAAAGATTGGGCGTCGTGACGTTCCTCGGCTATCCTTTCGACCGAAGGGAGAAATCTCTTGCCCAGAGAGCATTACTACTTTGTGTACCTATTGACGAACAAGAACCACAAGGTCATCTACGTCGGCGTAACCAACAATCTTGAGCGGCGGGTGCATGAACACAAAACGAAGATGGTTCCGGGTTATACGGAAAAGTACAACGTCAATAAACTGGTCTACTATGAGGAAACGAATGATGTCCTTGGCGCGTTAGCAAGGGAAAAGGAAATCAAGAAATGGCGTCGAGAGAAGAAGAACAATCTGGAGGTCGCCGTCAATCCTGAGTGGAAGGATTTGAGTGATGGGTGGTTTGAGATCCCTCACTTCGTTCGGGATGACAAATTAGGCGGTCGGTTTGACGGGGTGACGGGTGTGACACTCTTTCCCTATAGTTATTCATATATCCTCATCTCTGTGCAGTAACAATGAGAAGTAGCCGTCACTTTTTACTCTACCCGTCACAAACCTATTCCAGGAGCCGCTTTGAAGGTTTTTCAAAAGTGTCACAATCCGTCACTAACCGTCATCCTTCCAGGAAACCGAGCTTCCCGCGCATCTCTTCATTCAGGCCGATTCCCACCCAGCCGCGCTGTTGTTTGTTTCTGGTGAGCGAGACGTCCTTGGCTCGCTCCTGAATCGCCTTGGTGAAGCGAATTTGGCTCCAGGCTTTCTCCCCTTCTTCCTGGCGCCATCGTTGGTAGGCGGCGTAGAGATCCTTGGAAGAAACCCGCCGTTCTGGGTCCAGCAGGCAGCAATCGTCCAGGAAGGGCGCCAGGCGGTCCATCTCCCATATCACCGATCACAGGTCGCGGATCTCCGGGAAATAAATAAATCTGTCCCCTTTTCGTGGCCTTCTGTGATACGCTGTGGTGGGAACCATGCCCATAAACAAAAAGAGGATAGGAGACAAGTAGGGTGAAAGGAGCTTTCCGCTCGTTGCAACGGGTGGGATTGGGGCTTCTGTTGCTGGTTCTGGCGGCCGGGGTTCTGCTCTTCTCCGACATTGCCGATCGGCGCCCCCTCCAAAGCACTGGCTTTCGCATCGCCGTTGTTGCTTTCTCTGAGACCGCTTACAACGAAGATGCGCTGCAGGGCTTCCGCGCTGGATTGGCTAATTCAGGCTGGGTCTCGGGGCGGGACTTCGATCTATCCGTCTACAATGCCAGCGGCGACTTGGCCACCTTGAACAGCATCCTGGACACTGTCCAAGGGGAGCGCCCCGACCTCCTGTTGACCTTGACCACTCCCGCTTTGCAGAACGCCCTGAAAAAGATCGAGGGGATCCCCATCGTCTTCACCAACTGCGGCGACCCGATTGGGGCGGGGGCTGGGGAGTCGTTCCTGGTCCACCGTCCGAACGTCACCGGCATTTCCACGCTCAGTGATTTTTCCGGGATGATGGACTTGTTGCAAGCCATCTTCCCTGACTTGCAACGCATCGGCACCCTCTACTCTCCCGGCGAGATCAACTCCGTCACCTACATGGAAGAGCTGACCAAGACGGCCCGTCAACGAGGGGTCGAGGTCGACCTGGTTCCTGTCTCGGCCTCCAATGAGATCCTCGACGCTGCCCTCGCCCTGGTTTCCCGCCAGCCCCAGGCGATCGCCCAGATCGTTGACAACCTGATCAGTCCCGGCTTCTCCAATATGGTTGAGACCGCCCGCAATGGCAAGGTTCCCATCTTTGGATTCGAGGTGGGAACAGTACGGCAGGGCGCTGTCGCCGCCCTCTCCAGGGATTACGACCAAGCCGGACAGGACAGTGCGGGCTTTGCCCTGCGGATCTTGAAAGGAGAGAGTCCTGCCGGGATCCCCATCCAGATGGTCAGCAAAACTTTGTTGGCGTTGAACCCGGAGGCGGCTGACCTCTTCAGCATTCACTTCTCCGCGCACTTGCTGGAGAAAGCCGACCTGGTGATCGGCCAGGGGAGCGCGCCGTGAAGAGCCTGTCTTGCGCCTCCCATCTTCTACCGAATGCTGACCTGGTCGCCAGTCAAGAGGTCACCCCATGAAGGAGAGAAAATGAGCGAAAGCCTGCAGATTGAGCAAAGTGGAGGAGGTGAATGCACCCAACTGCGCCTGATCGGGCGGTTGGATGCCTTGGGCGCTGATCGCCTGGAGCAAGAGATGGAAGGCTGTCTGCGGCAAGGGGCGAAGTCCATCGACCTGGAACTGGCCGAGGTTCCCTATCTGGGCTCGGCCGGGATCCGCACTGTGCTGCGAACGGCGAAAACAATGCGCGCGCGGGGAGGCAGCCTTCGCCTGCTCCACCCATCGGCTGTGGTTCAAGAGACCCTCCGTTTGGTGGGGCTGGCAGAATTGCTGGCGTCGCCCTCCCCTCCGCCTTTGATTGCTTCGCGCGATTGGGTGGAGCGAGCCGGATTGCGCTACCGGGTGGAGATGCTGGAGGGCGGAGCTCCCCTGCGGATGGAGCGCTTCGGCGACCCCGAGGTCTGGCCCCCCTGCTCGGTCGTGTCTATTCCTTTCCCGGCCGGCTCCTTCGGCTTGGGGTTGGGGGCGCTGGGCGGTGAAGATAAAGCCCTCACCCGGGTGGGAGAGTGCCTGGCCGCGGGAGGCGTGGCCATCTCCCTCCCTGCCGGAGACCCAACCCGGCCTGATTACTCGATCGCCCAGGGTGAGCTGGTGCCCGAGCTGGCTATGGCCTACGGCTTGCGCTGCCAGGGGAACTTCACCCATTGGGCAGCCTTTGAAGCAGCCGAAAGGGGAGGGTCGGTAACCCACGCCCAGTTGATCGAGCTGGCCCTGGAGCTGTCCGGCGCTTCCAGCGCGGGGGCGCTCGTTGCCGGCGAGATCGCCGGCCTGGTGGGAGCCGCCCTGCTGGCGCAAACGAGCGGGGATCGTTCTTCCCTCTTCTCCTTCCCGGCCGTGCGAGAGCTGCTGCGCTTCACCCCCGAACCGGCCCATGCCGGACGGGTGGGGCTGGCCGTCGGGGTGGCAGCGCGCCAAGGAGGAGGGATCGCCTCCTTCCTGCGGCCTCTCCAGGAAGGCTCCCCCATAATGACTCACTTCCACTGCGCCGTCTTCCCCTACCGGGCTTTGCCCAGCCAGGAAAGTCGTCTCGAGACAGTGGTGGCGGAGCTGCTGGGGGCCGGGAGAGTAGAGGATCTGCTGCACCTGGTGGAGGATGCCCGCCCGTTGGTGGGCGCTGGCGGCTCTCGCTGGCTAAGGGGCAGCCTTTGGTTGGCGCCGCTGTCGGAGAAAACCCCATGACCCTGCTGGTTGGCTCGTTGACCATCGGCTTCATCCTCTCCTTCCTGGCCTACGGCGTATTCATCAGTTTTCAGCTCTTCCGCTTCCCCGACCTCACCGTAGAGGGTTCCTTCACTTTGGGGGGGTCGGTCTTCGCCGTTCTCCTGCTGGCCGGAATGCCGGCGCTTCTCGCCACCCTCTGCGCTTTCCTGGCGGGGTGCCTGGCGGGGACGGTCACCGGACTTCTGCGGACGCGCCTGAAAATTGACCCCTTGCTGTCCGGGATTCTCACCATGACCGCTCTTTACTCGGTAAACCTGCTGGTGATGGGCAGGAGCAACCTCCCCCTGTTGGACCAACCCACCCTTTTCGCCTGGGCCGAGTCGCTGGGTGGAAACGGCACAGTGCAGCTGCTGGGCTGGACGGTAAGCGGTCCAGAGCTGGCCGCGCTGCTCTTCGCCAGCCTCCTGGCGCTGGTTTTCGCTTTCCTCTTCTTCCTCTTCAGCCGCACCCGGCTGGGAACCTCCATGCGCGGCGCCGGCAGCAACCCCCAGATGATGCGCGCGCAGGGGGTCAACAGCGACGCCATGCTGGTCCTGGGACTGGCTTTGGCCAACGGCCTGGTAGCGCTCTCGGGGTGTCTGCTGGCTCAATACCAGGGTTTCGCCGACATCCAGATGGGGATCGGGATGCTGGTTCTGGGGATCGCCAGTACCGTCATTGGCAGCGCCTTGGTCGGAAGCGGCAGCCTGGGCCTCTCCCTGGCTGGGGTGATCATCGGCTCCCTGCTCTTCCGCATGCTGGTTTCGATTGCTCTTCGTTGGGGGCTGGATCCCAACTATTTGAAACTGATCACCGCAGTCTTCCTGCTGGCTGTTTTGGTGCTGCCCCGGCTATTCCAGAGACAGCGCAAATCTTCCCGGGAGAAACCTCATGCTTGAGTTGCGAGGAGTGGCGAAAACCTTCCAGGCAGGGGGGGCGAACGAGGTGCGGGCCTTGGCGGGGATCGACCTGAGCGTCCCCCAGGGCCAATTCGTGACCATCATCGGGGGGAACGGCTCCGGCAAGTCCACCCTGCTGACGGCCATCGCCGGCAGCTTCCTGCTGGATGCCGGATCGATCCGCCTGGATGGGCGAGACCTGACCCGCTTGGCTGAATACCAAAGGGCGCGTTGGATTGGGCGGGTTTTCCAGGATCCCACGCTGGGGACAGCGGCAGATCTGTCGATTGCCGAGAATCTGGCCTTGGCAGCGCAGAAAGGGGAAGGAGGACACCTCCGCTGGGCGCTGGGCCACGCTCTCCTGGAGCAGTTGCGGGGACGCCTCAAGGAGCTGGGGATGGGCTTGGAAGATCGCCTCTGGACGCCGATCGGGAACCTCTCCGGAGGTCAGCGCCAAGCCCTCTCCCTGCTGATGGCCACCTGGCACGAACCTCGGCTGCTGCTCCTGGACGAGCACACCGCTGCTCTCGATCCGAAGACAGCCACCATGATTCTGCGGTTGTCCGAGGAGATTATCCGGCGAGGGAACCTCACCACCCTGATGGTCACCCACTCCATGCAACAGGCCGTCAACCTGGGAGATCGCCTGCTGATGCTCAGCGGGGGCCGCATCCTTCACGATTTCCCTCCCAGTGAAAAACGCTGGTTGCGGCCGGCCGACCTGCAGGAGCTCTTCGAGGAGGTAAGGCGCAAGGAGCAATTGGACCCCAGCGCAGCCGATCTGCTCGCTGCCGCCTACATCTAATGAAGGGATGGGGGAGGAACAATCGGTGAGGATTGCCGATTATCCAAAGACAAATGATGTATATTGAGGAAAGCAGCAGAATATCCAGGAAGAGATGCTGGAGAGAAAAAAAATGAAAGGAGAGTTGCCCACATGTCCAAACTGATGGAAGACCTGGTTTTCGATCTATACGGCGATCCTCAATTAAAAAGGCGGTTCATAGCAGACCCGGCTGCTGTAATGAAGGAACGCGGCGTAACGGCGCCGGAAGGCGTCAACCTGCGCGCGGTGGAAGATAGCGAATCAATCCGCCACATCGTGCTCCCTTACATCGCTCCCAGTGAAGTCCCGAGTTTGGAGGAAGTCGAGCGTCGAGTATCCAAGATCGTCGGATAGAAGGGAGTATCGAGACAGCCGGTCACATAACCTCCATCACCGTTTTTAGCAGTTCTGCCATCATTTCCTCTTCCTTGGCGTTCCTTGCGGGCTCCCAAGTGGTTTTCTGGTTGAAGAATGCCACCAGCGTGGCTCCGGTTGCTGGCATGCGCCACATCCAGGCGGCATAGCCATAGGTAGCGCCACTATTCCCGACGAGCCCCTTGTATCTGACAATTCCAAGACCGGTAAAGGATTCAACCGGCGTTCCCGAGCTAACGGGAAGAGGAAGCCAGTTGGTAAACTCTACCTGCATCTTCTGGCTGAGCAGCCTGCCGTCGGTAAACCCTTCAGCGCACTGCTTGATATCGCTCATGTTCGATACAAGTCCGCCAGCCATCCACCCCCACGACCCAATATCCTGTTTGGTGACATCTTGCAGACCGTTTCCGAGGTCGTAGGTATACCCGTGCGAGTAGTTCCCTTGCATCTCCGGCCCTGCCGCCATGTAGGTGTTGCCAAGTCTCAACTTGTCGATGACGCGCCGTTTGATCTCGTCGGAGGCGTTGTTCCCGGTCACCTTTTCGATGATTTTCCCCAGCAGGAGATAAGCGGTGTTTGAGTAGCGAATACTCTCTCCAGGCGGAGAGTTGGGTTCATGGGAGAGGGCGATTCCGATGATTTCTTCGTAGGACCACTTCTTCGCCGGATCCTTCACAATGGCGTCCTGGAAGCCGGAATCGTCTGTATAGGAATAGATCCCACAAGTATGGTTGAGGAGATGCCTAAGGGTGATCCGATCCGAGTACGGAAATCGGGCGTCGTACTTGTTTAAGGTGTCGTCGAGGGAAAGCTTGTTTTCGTCGGCCAACTGCAGAATGGAAATGGCTGTGAAGGTCTTGGTGATGCTCCCGATCCGGAAAAGCTGGTTCTCGCTTATCGGTGTTTTGCTATCCAGATCGGAAATGCCGCGGGCAACGAACAACTCTCCCTTGCCAGGAACCCAAAGGCCCAGAAGAACTCCCGGTATGTTCATCCCCGCCATGAGCTTATCGACTGCGGCGGTTACCTTTGCTGCATCCTGTTCTGGAAAGGAGCTGCCTTTGCTGCCGCATGAAGAAAACAGCGCCACAAACAATAGCAATAAGACGGCGGCTTTTGTTTGAATAGGAATTTTTCTCATCTGATCACGGGTCCTTTCCTTTTAAGGTTACTGCCCAGGCAACCCCACCATTGGCCGGCCAATAGTCTATCCCCACCCACCAACGCAAGCAAAAATCGGGTGATCGGAATCGACCTTTACCTTGCATCACGTGGAAAGGAATATAATGAAGTGCCGGGAATTCCCAATAATTGAGGATAACCGCTGATTATTTGGTGAAAACCGCTGATTCCTTGTAAACAAGAAAGGAGAATTACCCGAATGGCCAATGTAATGCAAGACCTGCTCCTCGATGTGTACAGCGATCCCGAGTTAAAACTGCGATTCATGGCGGATCCGGCAACTGTGATGAAGGAACGCGGCGTAGCGGTGCCGGATGACATTGACCTGCTCGCAGTGGAGGACACCGAGACGGTCCGCCACATCGTGCTGCCCTACCCTACCCCTGGCACTGTCGCGTCATTAGAGGAAATCGAGCAGCGGGCGTCAAAGAAACTCATCTAGATTATTTGAGATTATTTGGGGACAGCCACTGACTATTTTACGCTTTACTTGGGCAGTCACTTTCTAAGGGAATACATGAAAGGAGATTTACTCGAATGACCGATATGATGGAAGATCTGGTTTTTGATTTGTACAGCAATCCTGAGTTGAAACAGCGATTCATGGCCGATCCAGCGGGAGTCATGAAAGATCGTGGGGTTGTGGTGCCCGATGATGTCAGCCTGCGTGTGGTGGAGGATACTGAGACAGTCCGCCACATCGTGCTGCCCTACCCTGACCCTGGCGCTGTCGCGAAAGTGGAGGAAATTGAGCAGCGGGTTTCCAAGATCACTGTCTAAACGCTCAAAGAAGAGGGTCAAGGCAACTGGAGCCATGAAGTTCATCCAGCCATGATCGGATCGCTTTGCCAGGTGGAAGCGGAAAGATTGGGGACAGGCGCCTTCAGATCCTTGGTCTTTGGTGATCTTTGTTCAGCTTCTCGGGCGAAGAGACGGCCTTCAGGTCATCGACAGCTTCATCGATTTCCTTGGCTTTGTCAGCTAGTTCCCCTGCTTCCCCGGTGGGGTTTCCCCATGCATGCATTCTTTGGCAAACCACAATCGCCTCTTCCCGCACTGGCAAGTGTATTCTTGCTCCTGCTTCAGTAACCACTTATCTAGCCCATCTATCTGGAGGCGTGTGACGTTTCCAAGGGCCATATCGTGATGCGGAACGCCATCATGATAGAAGACATTCAGGGCCACGCAGGGGAACTCTTCGCATTCACCACAATAGTAAAGTTGCTTCTCTTCAGCGCATTTTTTTGTTGGGCAATCGCTAATCAGCTCAGTTTCGCCTTTGCAACCTTTGCATTTCCATTTCCCCAGATTCTCTTCGAAAGAGCTGCAGCCTCCGCAGTAGAGCCCACAATATCCCAACCAAGCATACTTCTCCATTTCACAACTCCTTCACCAAGAGTTTTTTTTATTCATTGGCGACAGCAAGTTGCCGCACAACTCACTGAATGTCTCCTTGGCCCAGGATCCCAGGCAACATCTGTGCATCCGATAGGAACAGATTAAAACCTGGCCCTATTCGGCTATTAGGTGCTTTCTCACAATTTTCTCGAGTGGTTCGTTGACAATTGAACAACGTCCCTGAACGGGGAGTTGATGATGCGCTGGTTGCGCGATCCGCGAAAGAGTAGTTCCGGCGAGCGCAGATCAGCACGATAGGGTCCGTCCACCAGCACATCGACTTGCCGAAGCAGCGGCAATGCGTCCGGTTGGGCGCACAGTTCCTCCAAGGTGAAGCCGCTATAAGCGATAATATGCAGCCCAGCCTGGCGAATTGGTTCAAGCAATGCAGCGCAAGCTGCGGCCTGAAGAAACGGTTCGCCCCCGGTCAGTGTCACCCCGTCCAGGTGCGGGTTCCCGAGGATCTCCGCGGCCAGCGTCGCGCAGTCCACCAGCTCTCCACCGGTCAGATCATGCGTGGTTGGGTTGTGGCAGCCGGGACAATTGCGCCGGCAGCCCTGGGTGAAAACGGCAAAGCGGATTCCTGGGCCATCTACCACGCTTTCACGTGCCAGTCCCGCGATCCGCAGTTTCACAGCGGATGGACGACTTGCGCAGCCAGTTCGGCACGCTTGCCGGCATTGAAACAGTCGCTGGTAGAGAGGTAACCGGTGACCCGCCGGATTCGCCGGATCCGGCGCCCGTGACAAACTGGACAAGCGTCCTCGATCAGTCCGTGGTGGCCGCAGGAAGTACACTCATCGAGCGGAAAATTGATGCCGGCATACCCGGCGTCATGCGCGGCCAAATGTCGAAGAAGCTTCTCGATCGCGGCCAGGTTCCCTTCAGGCGCCGCCGGCAGTTCCACATAGCTGATGTGCCCGGCGTTGCACAGCCGGTGAAAGGGCGCTTCACGCTCGATTTTGGTGAACGCGCTGATCACATAGTCCACCGGCAGATGAAAGGAATTGGTGTAATAGCCCTTGTCTGTAACACTGGGGACGCTCCCCACATTATCGCGGTCAATGATCGTGAAGCGGCCGCTCAACCCCTCCGCGGGAGTAGCATAGGTGGTGAAGTTCAACTGATGACTCAAGGAGAGCTCATCGGTCAGTTCCCGGATGCGGCTGACGATCTTCTGCCCAAGCCGCCAGGCTTCGTCATCTTCGCCGTGATGGCGGCCACAGAGGACCACCAATGCCTCAGCCAGGCCAATAAAGCCGATGGCGAGCGTGCCGTTGCGGATAGCTGGGCCGATCTCATCGTCTGGCTCGAGAATATCCGAGCCGAGATAGATCTTTTCCCCCATCAGGAACGGCAGGTCTTGAACCTGCCGGTGGGAAAGGATCTGGTAGCGGTGCAACAACTGCCGGCTGGCCAGTTCCACCATCCGCTCCAGTTCGGTCATGAAAGCCGCGATCGATTTGGTCCGGAGAGCCAGCCCTGGGAGATTCAGGGTCACGGCGGCGATATTGCCGCGACCAGCGACGACTTCCGGGCCACAGCGGTTTTGCATGACCCGTGTACGGCAACCCATGTAGGATACCTCGTCGCCGTAGGCTCGGTTGAAGCTGGCGTCCATGAAGCTGAAAGTGGGATTCATGCGGTGTCCAGCCACTTTCATGGCCAGTTGAAAGAGATCGTAATTGGGATCAGCCGGGTTAAAATTCACCCCTGCCTTCAAGCTGAAGACGATATTTGGGAAAAGCGGGGTCTCGCCTCGCCCCAAGCCGTTATCAAATGTTTGGAGGAGCGCTCGGGTAACCAGCCGCCCCTCGGCGGTAACATCGCCGCCAACATTGACGCTGGAAAAAGGAACGTTGCCGCCGGCGCGACTGTGCATGGTGTTGATGGTAAGTACCAGCGAGGCCATCGCTTCTGCTGCTTCTGCCGCGGTTGTGTTGGGGCAACGCGCTCGAAGGAACTCGCCCAGCGAGCGGTCGAAGTGAGGAAAGCTCTGGCCGCCAAACATATCGTTCTGGTTGGAGAGGATGATGGTGGCAGCCTGCGCGGCGGCTTCGTCCAGGCGTGCCGGCGGCCGCACGAAGCCATGTCCCGGGTTGAAGCCGGTCGAAAGAAGCCGCCCAAGGTCAATCTGCAGGCAGTTGACGGTCAAGGCGTAGTAGTCAAGATCGTGGATGTGAAACTCTCCCCACTCGTGCGCCAGCATGAATTCGCGGGGGATCAAGCGATCAGTGTAATAGATGCGGCTGGCCGTGGTGGCAATTTGCTGCATTTTGGCGGCAGGTGAGCGGTTGAAGTTGGCGTTCTCGCGATATTTTTCTTCCAAAATAGCGCCGACGATCTCGCCTAGCTCGTCGCGTTCCTCTCGAACGCGCTCCTTCTCCAGCCGATGCCGGATGTAGGCGCGCGCTGCCGTCCGGCAGCCTTGTTGCGAGAGAATGAACTCAATGGTTTCCTCAATCGTTTCGACACCGAGGGCCTGCCCGGCGTGTTGGGTTTCCAGGTCGGCGACGATGGCCGCGGTCAGTCCGGCGACGCGATCGGCTCCTTCGCCGCCAGCAGTTTCAGCAGCGAGAAGGACTGCGCGAGCAATCGCTCTTTCGTCAAAAGCAACCGTTGAACCATTCCGTTTAATGACACAAGAGAACACTTCTCACCACCATCGCTATAGTATTTATCGATCATCGCGGCTGCTGATCGCACCGTATCACCGTTCCCAATCATCGTCAACGCTGTTTTCAGGGACGTTGTTCAATTGTTGACTTACTTCGGTGAACGGATCCCCTTCCTGACGTCTCCGTAAACCTTCTTGAGAGTATCGGAGAGATAGAAGGGTGGCGGTGGCTGGAGAGGCCATAAGCGGTGGTATAATGGCAATACTGGTAGAACTAGTTAAGGTAACATCGAAGAGGAGAAGAGGAGAAGAGAATATGAGCGTACGGAACAGTTTAGTATTACTTGTTGTGCTTTTGGTGAGTTTCACTCTTGGCGCATGTGTACAGAATACTGCAAGTCCCGCGCCGCAAGCCACTGATTACTCGCAAGCTGCACATTGGCTGTCGTTGCCTGCTACGGTTAAAGCCGTGGATGTTTTTTACCTTTATCCAACCGCCTGGCAAAAGACCGATCAAAATGAGCCAAACATTTGCGAAATCGACAACCCTTCCATGTTAATCGGCTCAAATTTGGCATTTGCACGGCAAGCAACTGCCTTTGAAACGATCGGTAATATATACGCACCATACTACAGACAAGAAGATGCTGTATATGTCTCAAAACTGTCTTCTGCAGAACGAGACAAGGTTGTCGGGGGCATACCCAAATTAGACACATTTGCTGCATTTGACTATTACATCAAGCATTACAACAACGGCCGTCCGTTTATTTTGGCTGGACATTCACAAGGATCAAATCTACTGATCTACTTGTTGTCAGAATACATGAAAGAAAACCCGCAGGTGTACGACAGAATGATTGCCGCCTACGCTATCGGATATTCAGTTACAGATGCGTACCTAGCCAAGAATCCGCACTTGAAATTTGCTGAAGGTTCTGATGACACGGGAGTAATCATTTCCTATAACACGGAAGCTCCTACTGTTCTTGCGCCAGGCAATCCCGTCGTATTGCCTGGCGCTCTTGCCATCAATCCGATTACCTGGACCAGAGAAGAAACATTGGCAGCAGCAGAGGAAAACCTGGGATCCATTTTGCTAAATGGGGATGGGTCTGTCGTAGTGGATGAGGAAGGGCAAATAGTACCGGCGATGAACTATGCGGATGCCCGTGTTGATAAAACAAAGGGTGTGGTGATTTGCAGTACTGCCGATGTAGAAAAGTTGTCTCCAGGAAATCAATTGGTAGGCAAAGGCGTCTACCATGGCTTCGATTACCCGTTCTACTACTACAACATCCGAGCCAATGCACAAAACAGGGTGAACAAGTACCTCGCGGGCAGTGGACCCAGCACTACCGCCACAAGCTTCCAAGTGGTTGTTTTCTCCGATGTTCATTTTAATCCTTTTTATGACCCATCTCTCGTCCCAGCGCTTATCTCTGCGGAAGCCGACGAGTGGGCGGGTATTTTCAAGACATCGAGCATAACAGCGCCTTCGACATGGGGCGCCGATACCAACTACCCTTCGCTCGTCGTTGCCCTCTCCAGCATTAAGCAGAACTTGGGATCGAGTCCGCTGGTGATTTATACCGGCGACGTTCTTGGACATGGCATCCCGCAATATTTCTATACCACCCTTACCGGGACCATAAACCCTCGAACCCCCACAGAGGTTGCAGCCATGAAAGCCTTTACCGACAAGACGGCTGCCTTTGTGATGGGGCAGGTAAGGGCGTCCGTCGGAAGCATTCCCGTCATGTTCGCGGTGGGAAATAGCGATTCATACTCAGGATATGGGCCGACCAGCCCGGATAGCAATTTTAGCCCGAGCAGCACTTTTCTGCCCGATACGGCGGAACTTTTCTACACCAAATTCCTGAATAGCACCACAGATCATCAGGAATTTCTGAGCAGCTTCACCAGCGCAGGGTATTATTCAGCGGAGCCTGCTGGAACGAATGTAATGGTGATTGGGCTCAATACCATCGTTTTTTCGCCGGGCGTCCCGGGTGACAATGACGGCATCGTCAACACCGAACTTGCCTGGCTTGATTCAAAGCTCGCTTCCGCCAAAAGCGACGGCAAAAAGGTGTGGCTCTTGATGCATGCGCCTCCCGGCGCAGATATCGGTACAACGGCCGAGTCCATGGAAAGCAACGGCCAGATTGCCAGTGCCACGATGATGTGGAAGCCGGCCTACCAGACAAGTTTCCTGCAGGTACTTGCGAAGTATCCGGGCCTTATCACGCTGATGCTTGCCGGGCATACGCACATGGACGAATACCGCCTCCCGTCATCCTCGAATACTCTTGAAATCACGCCTGCCATCAGCCCGTGCTTTGGCAATAACCCTGCCTTCAAGGTCTTTACAATTGCCAGCGATACCTCCAAACCAACCGATTATCGTTCCTTGAACTATGACCTCGCTGCGTCGCCTGCACCAGGACAGTTCAACAGCTACTATACTTTTTCGGCAGCGTATTCCATGCCAGGGCTTTTGGGCGATTCGTTGGCACAACTTTTCCCGACACTGACTACAGATTCAGCCAAACAAGCTCTTTACAGAGGTTACTATTACTCGGGTCATAATTCACCAAATTCAGCGGCCGATACGCACTTGAATACGATTACCAATACAAACTGGCCGGTTTACTGGAGCGGCATCGGAAAAATGGGGCAACAAGAGCTGATCGATTCCGTGAACTCCAGTCCAAGTCCCAGTTCAACCGCTCCGCTCGATGCCGAAAACCTCAATCTGATCTTCGTAGTGAGTCCGGATTTGGCTTACAGCGCGCCCGGCGACATCAATCCGGACACGGCAAACCTCACCAGTCAGGGGCTGCAGCGCTCACTGCTGATGGCTACCTACCTGAAACAACAGGTGCTGGGGAGCAAGAACGTAAACCGCATCTACGCGCTCTCACCGATGACCCATTTGCAGACCGCCAACCATTACCCTGACATGGCAGCCATCGGGTACATAGAGCAGTTTGCCCTTCTTAACCAGATCACGCTGACCGGCTTGGGCGGTTATGGCTCACCTCTCTTTACCGCCAACAGCTACCCGCTCAGTGCATCCTATGCTTCAGGGCCCGTACCCAGTGGAGTTGCCACGCCTTTGGTTCCCAGCTATGGTTGTCAGGGGCTGGATTTCACCGACACGGCAAGCAACAACGAAATCCTGGTAGCCACGATCGTCAAGATACACGTCCCGGGTTTTTATGTCTTCTCAGCGCCTTGGGAGACCGTCAGCGCTTTGATGGCAAATACAAATCAGAAACAAGGCTATAACTTGACTCTTCCGACGAGCTATGCAGGTCCTAACGATGTTTATGCGATCTCCATCACGCCGTCGGGAAGCGCCAGCCTGGTTACCTACCACAGCGATCTGAACCCGCCTTCCACCTACCCCGTGCTGCCCTCGCCCGTGGCCAGCGCTTCACCCCCAGGCCCGGACACAACACCTTCGCTTTTCAGCATCTCAGCGACCGGAGGGATCAATGGCGCGGTCATTCCAGCGGGAATCAACACCAACGAAACGATTTACATGATCCGGCACGCAGAGGCGCATCCATGGAGCGGTTGGGACGACGGCAACTACGTGGCTGCGGGGCAATGGCGCGCGCTGGCACTTCCGGACGTTCTGCGCGGTAAAATCAACCCCACCCAGGTCTATTCGATCGATCCCGCACAGGTTGCCCCCGGTAGCTATGTCATTGCGGGCAATTCCAATTTTTCCTATGTCAGGCCCTCATTGACAGTCTGGCCCTATGCAATCGCCAATAACCTGCCCTATTACCTGGTCTCGGAATTCGAGATCTTCGCCAATGACTCGCCCCAGCTCACCAGCAATTTTTTCTTCTTCAACCCAAAATTCTCCAATCAAACCGTGCTGGTAGCGTGGGAGCACGCACACTATCCACCGACAATAGATGCGCTTCTCTCAAGCTATTTCCCGCAAGGCGGCGGCCCAACGGCGCCCGCTTGGCCTGGCAACGACTACGACACCATCTGGACCGTGACGCTTGACGCCCAGGGCAACCTGACGGTGGACAACGCGCTGTGTGAAGGCATCGATTCTACGAAACTGCCAGCCACGGCGCCTCAGTTCTGACCGAGAGAGAGCGCCACTCCGTGGACAGAAAAGAGATAATGTTGGTTGACAATGGCCTTGCTCGTAAAAGCCCAATAATAAAGAAGGTCAAATACTGATAATTAGAGAAATGGAGGATCGTATGCAGTCTCGCAAAATGATTCAGATTGCTTCCGTTTCACTGCTCATTGTGTCCTTGCTGGCCGGTTGCAGCGTGCCCATTCAGACCCCGACCCCCAGCGTTACGCCAAGCCCCAGCGCAACCCCGACCCCCAGCGTTACGCCAAGCCCCAGCGCAACCCCGACGGCCAGCCCTACCCCGACCCCCAGCCCTACCCCGACGGTGACCTTTTCCCCGGACATCATCCAGCGCGCCGCCAAGCTGAAGCCCATCAACATGTCAGCCCCTGACCTTGGCAAGCTGGCTCCCTGGGAGGCACAGGTGGTGGAGAAGCTGATCCAGGCGGCCGCCTATATGGACGCGGCTTTCTGGCAGCAGGTTGATCCGGATGGACAGGCGCTGCTCGCCAGCCTGACGGGAAGCGATCCGGCTACCCAGGCAGCCCGGTTGATGATGGAAGCCAACTATGGCCGCTGGGATCGTTTTGATAATTTTGTCCCCTTTGCCGGAAATCTGCCTCGGCCGGCCGGTGGTTATGTCTATCCGCCCGACCTCGGCAAGACAGAGTTGGATGCCTACCTCGTCGCACACCCTGACCAAAAAGAGGCGCTGCTCTCCCCCTTCACCGTGGTCCGGCGAGACGGGGAGCGACTGGTCGCTACACCCTATCATGTCGCCTACGCCTCCTATGTGAATCCGGCTGCTGCGCTCTTGGAGGAAGCCGCCGCGCTTAGCCAGAATGAATCGCTGGCTGCCTATCTGCGGCTGGAAGCCCAGGCGTTGCGCACCGACGACTACTTCGCCGCCAACATGGCTTGGCTGGATGTAGACGCCAACCTGGACGTCAGCATCGGCCCCCACGAAACCTATGACGACCAACTCACCGGCCAGAAGACTTTCTACAAGACCAATGTGCTTGTCGTCGATCGCGCTGCTGGCGCAGAGCTGGACAAATTCAAGGCCGCCGTGCCTGAACTGCAGGCCAACCTGCCCGTACCGCCTGAATTCCGTCCCGATCAAGCCGGCACCCTGACGCCTATCGAACTTGCTGCCGACGTTCGCCGCAGCGGTCAGGCGCGATCCATCATGGAGGGAGTCGCCTTCAGCTTGCCCAATGACCCAAAAGTATGGGAAGCCAAAGGCGCCAAGAAAGTGATCATGAGCAACTTTGTCGAGACGCGGCGCCAGATCGTGCTTGGCCCGCTTTTGGCCGCCACCATGAATGACGAGGTCAATGGTTGGAGCAGCGCGGACGGATATTTCAACTGGTTGCTGATGCACGAGGTCACCCACTCGCTGGGGCCGCGCACGGTGGTCAAGGACGGCAAGGAAAACACCATCAGCCAAGCCCTGGGCGAGTACTACTCACCCATCGAGGAGGGCAAGGCCGACATTGCCGGCCTCTACAACGTTGTCTACCTTCGTGAGCAGGGCATCATCGACACCCCCTTGGAAGCGCACTATGCCGGTTATCTTTCCGAAGCGCTGCGCTCGGCTCGCTTTGGTCCGGCCTCGGCCTACGGCGTGATCCGCTCGGCGGCCTGGAACTACTTCGTCGAGCAAGGCGCACTGAGCCTCGACCTAACCAGCGGCAAGTTCAGCGTCGATTTGGCACGGATGCCCCAAGCCGTCAAGGATCTGGCAATCAAGATACTCACTATCGAAGGCCAAGGCGACGCTGCAGCAGCCAAAGCTTTCATCGACCAATACTCCTACATCGCGCCGGACCTGCAGAAATTGCTGGATGGAGCCAACGCCACAGTGCCGGTGGAATTTGTGCCGATGTACGATCCGGAAGCAATCGTGGTCACTCCCTCGGCCACGCCCACCAGCGGCGTGACCGGCCGCGTCCCGCTCGCCGATGCGCTGGCGACGCTCCAACCGCCCTCGATCTGGCAGGATTTCTATGCTCTTACCCAGGTTCCGCGTCCTTCGCACCACGAGGAGCAGGCCACCGTCTTTATGGCTGACTTTGGGCGCACGTTGGGATTGGAGACTTTCGTCGACGATGCCGGCAATGTGATCATCCGCAAGCCAGCGACGAAAGGGATGGAGGAGCGCCCTGGCGTAGTCCTCCAGGCACACATGGACATGGTGCCGCAGAAAACCCCCGCTTCCACTCACAATTTTGAGACGGACCCCATCAATGCCTATGTCGAGGATGGTTGGGTGCATGCCGACGGAACCACCCTGGGCGCCGATGACGGTATCGGCGTAGCCATCATCATGGCTCTTCTGCAGGCAGACGACGTCGTTCACGGACCCCTGGAAGCGCTCTTCACCGTCAACGAGGAAGACGGCTTTACGGGTATCAACGCCCTGGCGCCGGATGCGCTGCACGGCAAGTTCTTCATCAATGTAGACAACGAAGTCGAAGGCCAGTTCCTGATCAGCAGCGCGGGCGCCGTCTATGCAGATATTCAGGCGGCCTATGATGAGGAAGCCACGCCAGACGGCATGACTGGGTTGCAAATCGCTATCGACGGTTTAACCGGCGGCCATTCCGGAGCCGACATCAACAAAGGTCGGGGAAGCGCCCATCAACTGATGGCGCGGCTGCTGTGGAATGCCTCCGCTGAATTCGATGTGCGCCTGGCCAGTCTGACGGGGGGCAATCAGCGCAACGCCATCCCGCGCACGACGACCGCCACCATAGCCCTCCCGGCGGATCAGGCTGATGCCTTCATCAAATATGTGAACGACTTTGGCGCAACAGTAGTACGCGAGTTGGCAGCCACCGAGCCCAAGTTGGTCGTAACCGTCAAACCGGCCGGCCTGCCATCGATGGTGATGGCGGCAGCGGCGCAGCGGGCGCTGATCGGCGCGGTCTATGCCGCTCCGCAGGGCGTCCTCCGCATGAGCGACGCAGTGCCCGGACTGGTGGAGACCTCCGGCAACATCGGCATCCTCACCATCGGCGACGGGCAGTTCACTGCCAGCGTCTACGTGCGCAGCGCGCTAGACTCTGCGCGTGACGATGCGGCGCAGCGCTTTGCCAGCGTTTTCGAACTGGCCGGCGCGACGGTCGTCTTGAGCGGCGCTTACTCCAGTTGGCCGCCCAACCCGGATTCGCCCCTGCTGGCGCTCATGCAGCAGGTCTACACGGACCTCTTCAGCGTGCCGCCGAAGGTTGTTGCCATCCATGCCGGGCTGGAGACCAGCGTGGCGGGAGTGAAATACCCTGGCTTGGACATGATTTCCATTGGCCCGACGATCCTCGACGTCCACTCTCCGGACGAGCGGTTGGAGGTGGCAGGCGTTCCCAAAGTGTACGACCTGCTTGTAGCAGTGTTGAAGCAAATCGAATAGGACGAGCGGACTGCAGATGTCGAGCTATAGAGGTTCCTTCAAGTGAAAATGGCGGTTCGACACGTTATTCTTAGCCTGTGTCTTGTCCTGCTCCTTCTTTCCGGTTGCGTGGGAGGGGGCGGAACAACCACACCCACGACCGCGGATCCCAGGATCGGGTTCACCTACCCCGATTCGGCTGACTACAGCACGCTCACCTGGGCTGGCGCTTTCAAAGCAGCTCACGACAAGTTCTCGCGGGAGTACGCCTTCGGTGATTGGAAAGGTGTAGATTGGCCCGGCCTCTACAACCATTTTTCACCGCGCATCGTCCGGGCTCAGGCAGCCGGTGATGAAAAAGCCTACTATCTTGCCCTGCACGAGTATGTCTGCTCGATCCCCGATGGACACATCAGCTTGTCCGTGACCAACACCACCGTACCCATGACCCTCGCCAAGGAGCTGGTGGGTGGAGGATTCGGGATGGCCGTGGCCGAACTGGATGATAGTCGAGTGATCGCAGCTGCTGTGATTCCGGATAGTCCGGCCACTTCGGCAGGGATCGTCGCAGGCGCCCAGATCATTACCTGGGGTGGAGTGCCGGCTGGGACAGCAATCGGAGGGATCGATGTCGGCGCGATTCCTTTCAAGATCCTCACAGGCGAGGCGGGGAGCGAGAATCCTATACCCACCCTGGAACACTACCGGTTGGAGCAGACCAGACTCCTTACCCGGGGACCGGTAGGCTCAAGCGTCCAGGTCGCCTTCAAGAACCCCGGTTCAGCGATCTCGCAAACGGCTACCCTGATGGCAGTCGATGACGCTGGACAGTCTTTTTCCCTCTTGAACTTCGCGCAGCGGCCGGATCTTTCGGATCAAGTTGACTATCGCATCCTGCCGGAAGGGTATGGCTATGTCCTGGTCAGGATGGAGCTCGATCTTTTGAATCCCGGCGGATACCCCACGCGGATCTACCAGCAGTTCCAGGAGGCCATCAGCTCGTTCGTCGCGGCTAACCTGCCCGGAGTAATCATCGATCTGCGCGGCAACTACGGCGGCTCGGATCAACTGGCCGCCGACCTGTGCGGCTTCTTCACCTCGTCCCCTGCCTTCTATGAAGAGCAGGAATACTTTGACAAGCGGAATGGCCAGTTCCTTCGCATTACCGCCTCCGAAAGCAGTCCCAATCCAATCGTTGACCACCTCTCCATCGAGCCGCAGAAGCCAAACTTCAGCGGGCCTGTGGTGGTCCTGGTGAATCCGTCCACGAAAAGCTCCGGAGAAGGCCCGGCTATGGGCATCTCGCGGCTCCCCAAGGGCCGCGTGATCGGCTTCTACGGCACCAACGGCTCGTTCGGGATGGTGGGAGGCAGGATCAAGATGCCCGGAGGGTACGCTATCGGCTATCCGTTCGGCCGCTCCGTCGACCACAACGGGGTGGTTCAGTTGGACAGCAGGAACGGCGTCGGCGGGGTAGCCCCCGGCCTCCGGGTGCCGAAGACGCTGGAAAACGTGCTTGCCCTTGCAGCGGGGACCGATGTCGAGCTCCAGTTCGCTATCAAATACCTTGGCGGATCCTAAAATAAGGGGACATAAAATAAGGGGACAGATTTATTTATTTCTCTGCAGATCGCTCCAACGGGGACAGTGGGAAAATACATCTGTCCCCTTTATTTCCGTGTAGCCATCGCCGGGCAGGACGCCGCACTGAAGGATCGCTTCCCGAGCGCCGGCACGCCGCAGTTGAGCTTCCAGCGCAACGCGGTCTATCCCGCAGGAATCAAGCTGTCCGTGATTAAGGATTCCACACGATGAACGCCGCACTGACGCCATCCGAAGCAGGCGTTGGGGCCAGCCCCAAGGCAAGCCTCCTTCGAAGGATCCTGAAGTGGACTTCGTGGATTATGGGCGGTCTTATGAGGGCCCTGGCCTTCCATGCCCATGCAACTGACTGGACAAAGAAGAAGAACCCTGCGGGCTTCGTCGTCAACACCATGCACTACCTGACCCTGGACGAGCAGAGCAAGGTCTTCATCAGCGTCTGGCTGCCGCCCAAGCTGAACCCTAGCGAGAAGATCCCCGCCCTAATCAGCCTCACCCGTTACGCCGACCAGCTTGAGCGTGGCTGGCTTCAGGCTCTTTGCGGGAAGGACAGCAATTACGAGAGTGCCAAAAGCAGGCTGGATGCTGGCTTCGCCTTCGTCCTGGTGCAATCTCCGGGGTCCTGTCAATCCAGCGGACCGCGGCCCTATGACTACCCGCCCAGCGAAGTCGAAGCGGCTGGCCTGGCCATCGACTGGATCGTTCGGCAGCCCTGGTCCAACCAGAAGGTGGGCGCCTTCGGCAAGTCGTACTCCGCCACCACGGCGGACATGAGCCCTGCCAGCCTGCGACCTCAGCTGAAGGCTGTCTATCCCATGGCTCCCGATTTCGACCCCTTCATCGGCGTGTGCAGACCCGGCGGCGTGGGTTCAACGGAATTCCTGAAATGCTGGGGCGGCATGAACCAGTGCATGGACGCTAATGACCTCGTTGGCGCCATCGGCGCGGCCATGGGTCGCGCGACGACTTGGTTGCAGAAAATTCTGGTCCGCTCCTGGATCAAGGAACTGAAACACCCGGAGGGAGCGGATTTGGCCATCTTCCAACAGGCCGTGAAGGATCATCGTTCCAATCCCGAATGGGCGAAGCTCTACGGCTCCCTCGAATACCGCGATACACCCCTCGCCGGAGGGGATGCCCTGAGCTTCGAGAAGGTGGCCCTCTCCAACTACAAGGACCGCATCGAGAAGGCCCAGGTGAACACCTACACTCGCGCCGGCTGGATGGACGCGGGCGTGGCAGAAGGGGCACTGCAGAAGTTCCTCACGATCCAGTCGCCCCAGAAGCTGGTGTTGTTGCCCACGGGCCATGATCAGGAGAAGTTCGTAAATCCGTACGGCGCGAATTCGAAAGACGTTCCCCGCGAGCCTGGTTTCTCCAAGCAGGACATGCTCGACTACTTCGCGAAGCATCTGAAGGACGGCCCCGAGATCAAGGAGAAGCGCACAATCCTGTACTACACCTACGGCAGCGGCGCCTGGCGGGAGACCGACGTGTGGCCGCCCCAGGGCATCCAGGAGCAGAACTGGTTCTTCGGCGAAGGCAAGACCTTGTCCCCGCGCAAGCCGAACAGCAGGGAAGGAGTCGACACCTACACCGTGGATTTCACGGCCAGTCCCGGCGAATCGAATCGCTGGCTGGGGCAATTGAAGGGCAACGTCAAATACGGCGATCGCCGCAAGGAAGACGAGAAGCTCCTCTGCTACACCTCCGCGCCCCTGGAAGCGGATCTCGAAGTCACCGGAAGCCCCACGGTCACGCTGCACATGGCTTCCACTCATAGCGACGGCGCATTCCATGTCTACTTCGAGGACGTGGCGCCCGACGGCCGTGTGAGCTACCTCACGGAAGGCATCCTCCGCGCCATTCACCGCAAGACCCGCGATCCCAAAACCGCGCCTTTTGTGCCTCTGGGCGTGTGCCACACTTACGGGAAGGTGGACGCCCAGCCGCTGGCGCCGGGGGAAGTGGCGGAGATTCCGATCACCCTGCAGCCCATCTCCGTGGTCATCCACAAGGGCCATCGCATCCGCGTAGCTATCGCCGGGCACGACGCCGCGCTGAAGGATCGCTTCCCGAGCGCCGGCACGCCGCAGTTGAGCTTCCAGCGCAACGCGGTCTATCCCGCAGGAATCAAGCTGCCCGTGATGGGCGCCCTCAAGTAATGGGCGATTTCCATGAATAAAAACGGTCATGCCAACCCAGGCCATGAAGGAGGAGGACCGTTGGGTCGTCAACTACGCCAAAGAGGACTTCACCCGGAATGGCCAAACGTACGACCTGGTTCTCGACAATGTCGGAAACCGCTCGGTTGGAGACCTGATGCGCACATTGAATCCCACCGGGACGTGCGTCATCGTCGGGTTTAGCTCGATGAGGCGCATGCTGATGCAGTCCATTCTGGCGCCGATGGTTTCCAGAGAGGCAGGCAGAAGCATCCTTTCTTCTTCAGATGAGAAACCAAACCGGGAGGAAATCTATTTCTTGAGGGGACTCCTTGAGTCCCGAAAGGTTGTGCCAACCATTGACAGGCAATACCCATTGGAACGGCTTGCCGAATCAATTGGCTATCTTGAGACAGGACACGCACGGGCAAAAGTAGTTATCACAATGTGAGGAAAAAACCGCAAAAAGGGGACAGAATTATTTATTGATCCGTAGATCGCTCCAACGGAACCAGTTCACTGGCGATCCGTCCCAAGAGTAGCGAAGGATCGGATCTTGTCGACGAAGTCGAGAAGACCATTGAAAGACGGGAAAAAATACTGTTCCCTTTTTCCAATGTTGAATCAGCCTGGGTAGATCCAGCTTGGCGAGTTATGACAGGGGAACAATCCAAAGACAATGGCGCTGGTTGGGCATGAATGAACAACTCCCCTGGAATCTCCTGTTTTAGGATGGCTGACAAGAGATCATCCGGCAGCATGGTTTTCAAGCCACGACTATCCTTAGAACAGGGAAGGAATACGAAAAGTACGAGTGGCTGATTCGGCCTGTGCTATCCTGCCGCGTAGGGAGTGATCGAAGCCGAGTTCGAAAACGGCGTACTTCTTACTATGCGCCGACTGCTGCTGCGACCGGGTGAGCGCGTTGATAGCGTGGTCGTGTGGATTTTCTCTTCGTAGTTATGGCGTGCTCGCCGCTCCGATGTTGAAAGTGTCGAACACGCTGTAGGCCCCCGTGTAGCCACTGTAACTATTTACCGTTACGGTGCTACCGGCAATGTCCACAACGCTGAAGTAATAGGTTTGGGCGTCATTGTGCACGTTCCAAGCGGCTTTGACGTCCGGATCGATGGTACCGCTGGAAGGGCCGGCGCCGCAGGTGCCGTTGAGAAGCTGAACCACATTGTTCTGCCATGGGGAAGTCGGCGGGGTGGTCTGTGGATTTGGGGGGACGCTGCTGTCAATGGTCTTGCGGGAATAGAGATGCGAATGTCCGCAGGCGTAGAAGTCGAACTTGTTAGTGTCCAGGAAAGACCAGAGCGCTGTAAAGGACTCGTTTGCAGAGGATGGCTCTTCCGGGTCGTCGGAGATATAGAAATAGGGCGTATGAATGAAAAGGAATTTGTGTGTTGCTTTGGTCTGGGTTACCTGTGCTGTTAGCCAGGACATTTGGGTGGAATCGATGTTGCCCCCCAAGGTCGTGGGGTTGACATCACTGGTCAAGTAGTAGGGGTCCAATACCGCGAAAAAGGAGTCGCCGCCCGGAGAGGTGAAGGAATAGACCAAGTGCTCGTAGCCGGTCGGCCCGTTGGCGGGGTTCTCCGAAAACACACTCTGGAATTCCTGCTGGTTGTTGAGCGTGAAACCGAGCTCGGAGTGCTCGTGATACAGCTCATGATTGCCGACGGTCGTGTACAAGGCTACTCCACTGCCGGTCAGGGGCGCGAACAAGTCTTTCCATGCCTGGAACGTGTAGGAGGACCCGATATAGCCCCTGTAGGACATGTCACCGCCGAATACCACAAAGGACGGCTTGGGAGACAACGCGGCGATTTGGCCGATGATGGCGGTCAGCACCGGGGTGTTGATCGGATTGTCAAGCGAGTCACCGCGGCTGTCCGCCAAGAAGACGAAACGAAGCGTTTCACCCGTTCCTTCCTTTTGCACCGAATGAAGCGTTTCACCCGTTCCTTCCTTTTGCACCGGCTTGCTGCTGCTGCAACCGCCCAGCATCACAACAACAATCAGCAACGTCAGAGCAACGATGCTGAAGTGGCCTTTCACGATTCGGAATGACTTCATGACTTCCTCCTTCGAGCTCGGATGGTTATCCTGCCAAGGCCTCTCTTGTCCAAGAGGCAACTATTCAACTAGCCATCTCATCCTAGCATAGCTCCATTCTCAGAATTAGGTTAGCCCTTCCTTCGGGAGAAAAGGAGACAGATTTGTTTAATATTCTGCAGGCCGATCCAACGGGGACAGATGACTGACAGCCCCGTCCTAAGAGTAGCGAAGGATCAGATTTCTTCCCTCGTCATGCGGCTTGGATCGATCCAACCAGATGATGCGTTGATGGTATCCACACCGGACTCAGGCGATAATGCTTTTTTTTTGGTAAACACTACCAATCTCTCCATAAGAGAAGTGCCGGAACGGTATAGCAACATAGGGGTCACTGCCGGTGGTCTGGTAAGATGTAGGTGTAAGGAAGGGACGTTCAGGGTTCATCAATAAAGAGGATACAGGGTTCCTATGCCTCATTTGCCAAGACAGCTCCTCTAGCGTCTAGTTGTCACCGATCCAAGCGAGTATCTGAGAACTACAAACGAAAGGAGTCCGATTATGCAGCGATTCAAGACTTGGTCGATCAGGGAGATCACCTTGCTATCCATCCTTATCCTGGTTGCTTCACTTGCCATCTCATGTGTTTCCACTGGATCCGCCAAATCATCTTTCAGCCAGGATATTCAGACTCAGTTCGAGGCCGCGCTCACAGCCAGGATGTCCGAGTACGCCATCCCAGGCGCCATCGTCGGAGTGTGGGTGCCAGGCCAGGGAGAATGGGTCGTGACCAGGGGGAAGGCCAATATCGAAACCGGCCAAGTGCCGACGGTCACCGATAAAGTCCGCATCGGCAGCGTCACCAAAACGTTCCTCGCCACGACCGTGCTTCTTCTGGCGGAAGAGGGCAAGCTAAACCTGGACGACAAGCTGCTCCAATACGAGCCCCAGGTTCCAAACGCCGCCAGCATCACCATCAGGCAGCTCTTGAACATGACCTCGGGGCTGTTCAACTACACGGGCGACGCTAGTCTCTGGGAGAAGCAAATCGCCAACCCCCAGAAAGCCTGGACGCCGCAGGAGCTGGTAGATATCGCGGTCTCCCGCCCGCCGGAGTTTTCCCCGGGCCAACAATACGAATACTGCAACACGAACTACGTCCTCCTCGGAATGATCATCGAGAAGGTAACTGGCAACAAGGTTGGGGAGGAGATCCAGAAGCGGATCATCGACAAGCTCGGCCTGGCCAACACCGGTTTCGCCGACACCGGTGCGACGACCGGGCAGTACATGCACGGCTATATGCCGGCCAACGCCGATGACCCGGGCTCGAAAGAACTGAAGGACATCACCGACGGGAATCCCTCGTGGGGTTGGGCCGCGGGCGCCATGGTCTCGAACCTGGATGATATGAAGACCTGGGTGGCGGCTTTAGCGAAGGGAACGTTGCTCACTCCCGAGATGCACCGGCAACAGGTATCCTTCGCGCCGCCGAATACCTCCCAATACGGGCTCGGCGTGATGAACGGCAATATCGTCATCGGTCACTCCGGCGAGATCCTGGGATACAACACCTCGGTGTATTTTGCTCCTCAAAGCGAGGCCACCATCATCGTCTTCATCAGCAGGTACCCAAGCAAGAACGAGGGAGCGTCCGACAGCGTGCTGTCTGACTTGTTGAAGATCATCCGCCCGTTTTTGACGACGCTATGAGGAGAGCTAATGCGCGCATTGAACCCCACCGGGACGGGCGTCATCGTTGGGTTTACCTCGATGAGACGCATGCTGATGCAGTCCATTCTGGCACCGATCGTTTCCAAAGCAGCAGGTAGAAGGATCCTTTCTGCTTCGAGTGAGAAACCGAACAGAGAGGGAATCTATTTCTTAAGGGGACTCCTTCAGTCTGTAAGGTGGCGCCGACAATTGACAGACCGTACCCTTTAGAACAGCTTGCCGAAGCAATTGGCTATGTCGAAACTGGACGCGCCAGGGTAAAAGTAGTCATCACGATGTGAGGGAGCAAACATCACTCTCTCGTAGGGACCGTGAATGCCCTGGCCGGCGCTAGAGGCGACAGGCTGAAGAAGAGAGGAGAAAATAGCAGCAATGTTCCAAAATACTATGAAACTTCAATGAGCGATCTACCTGAGCATGTCCAACGCAATCGTATCGCCTGGGATCAGTGGGCGATCGAGTACGGGGAACCGGGTGAAGCTGCTTGGGCCAGGCAGGATCCTGTTTGGGGGATATGGGGTGCTCAGGAATCTGAACTGGGGATGTTGCCAGAGGATTTGGCAGGCAAGGACGCGATCGAACTTGGCTGTGGCACGGCCTATGTATCCGCCTGGCTAGCGCTGCGAGGCGCGCGGGTGGTCGGCATCGATAACTCCGAAGCGCAACTAGCCACGGCGCGGCGCCTGCAAAGGCAGTATGGGATCAACTTTCCATTGATCCACGGGAACGCCGAGGCAGTGCCCTATCCGGATGCCTCGTTTGACTTTGCCATTTCCGAGTACGGTGCTTGTTTGTGGGCCGATCCAGAGCGTTGGGTTCCCGAAGCTGCGCGTTTGTTGCGCTCCGGAGGCCGCCTCACTTTTCTGGTTAATTCGTTTCTGATGACGCTGTGCACACCGGAGGAAGACAATATTGCTGCGACCGATCGGCTGCTGCGTCCGGCATTCGGACTGTACCGGTTGGAATGGCCGGGTGAGCTCGGGGTTGAATTCCATCTTTCGCATGGTGATTGGATCCGGCTCCTTCGCCGGTCTGCATTCGACATCGAGGATCTGATAGAAGTACGCCCTCCCAAAACCGCGATGAAGACGCGATACCCTTTCGTCACTCTCGACTGGGCTAAACAGTGGCCCTGCGAAGAAGTATGGAAAGTCGTAAAAAGGGACAGGTGACATTGAACGAATCTGAGATGGGGATGCGCAGGAATACCTTCGCCAAACGATTCTTACTTCAGAGACTCCCGGCCACTGGCCAGGAGTCTCTTTGAGCTTTTGTTCTGGTGTCAGTCCAATTCGGACGGAGCAGCCGGATATGGCGTGCCGCCCATCAAGCCTTCCCAGAGAATGCGGTTGTAGGCAGCGAAATCGATGCGGTCTGCGTCCGTGAAGTCCATCCCCGCCGAAACCCGCGCCCAGTAGGCCGCGTCATGCGTCGGTTTTGGCACGATCAGGCCGGTCGGCTTGGCAGGCAGCGGAAGTTCCGAATTGTAGAGCATCGCTGCAGGAGCAGCTGTAAAGCTCCACGGGCTAGGGGTGGTGGTGAAGATGTCGGCCATGGGCCGGGCCAGCGCGTCGTTCAGGTTCATCGGCGGGAGGCCCAGAACCTCTTCAATGGTGCGCAGGAAGTCGATGGTGTTGTACTCCGTGGAGACCAGCGCTCCCTGCTTCACATAGGCGCCCACCACAAAAGTGGGACTGCGGTGCGAATCGACGTGGTCGGGACCGTCCTGCGCATCGTCTTCAATGATAAAAATCAGCGTGTTGTCGGCGTATTTGCTTTTTGAGATCTTCTCAACCAGCAAGCCTACCGCATAGTCGTTGTCAGCTTGCTGCAACTCTGGCGTATTGACGCCGTAAACCGCGGTTGCGAAGTCTCCCGTGTGATCGTTCATCAGCCGGACGAGACTCAACGCAGGAAGATCCTCGCTTCCAGCGACGTACTTGGTATCGAACTCGCGCTCCCATTCTTTGTAGCGGTAGTAATCCGGAAAGGTGGGATCCCAACCGCGGAAGTAGGGATCGGTATACGGGGCCAGGGACACATTGGTCGAGTAGGCCACGATTGTCTTGGTTGAAGCCGGATCACTTTCCAGAGAAAGGCTGTAGGGGGAGCTTTGGGGAAATGTATAGCGGGTCGTGTCAACGGCGAAGCCATAGTTGCGCACGGTGAGATTGGCTCGCAGCGCGGCGTCCCATAGAAAGCCGGTATTCACTTCATTGTTCGGTCCATCCGGCGCAGCCACGTCGGTCTGACCCGGCAAGACATCCGGATCGTCCGGTGTCAGGGGATTGGCCGCCTGACGCGCGGCGACGTTCGGGAGGGCCACATTGACGCTGCGGTTCAAGCCGCCCTGGTCCAGGGCAAAACCACGTCCTGCATAGACCAGCGGCCATTGGCGCTCGACCATGTCCTGCGCTTGCGCGGAAGTGGACCATGCCCAGCCGTCATAGCTGACTTCGGCGGTGCAATAGAAGTTGTCGAGCGTGACGAAGGTTCGCGCCAGGTTATGCAGATTCGGGGTGAGCGCCTCTCCGAACTCGGCCAGGGCAGGCTCGCCGTTGCCCTTTCCAAGGTCGCCCAGGATCTGGTCGTAGGTCCGGTTTTCCTTGATAATGAAGATGACATGCTTGACACCCTGACGCACGGCTGCCATGACCGCGGCGTCGTTGGGGCTGACGGTGTGGGCGAAGCGGTTATTGGTGGCCACCTGAGCTGTCAGTGTGGTGAGCTGGTCCGCGCCGGGGAGCGGGAAGCTCTGGAGGCCGGCTTTGATCAACTGGGGATTGTACTGATTGGATGCATATCCATTCTGGTGCGTCGGCGGGCCGTAGCTGTAGTACATGTCGGGATTGGCGCCGGTCGGCGACTTCCCATTGATCACGTAGATCCATTTGCCGTCAACGCTGAAACTCACCGAGTTCGGGTACCAGCCGGTCGGAATGAGACCTACGACCTGATCCCCATCATCTGTTTCGCCAAGTGCCACCACCGCGACGCAATTCAGATTGCCGAGTGTGACATAAAGTAGCTTCTCGTCCGGTGAGAGCGTCACGCTGTTGGGATTGGCTCCTTTGTATTGCGAGAGCGAGGAAGGCAACGCTGACGAGTGAGCGATGACCGGGATGGTTTCCAGGATGGTGTTTTGGGTGGTGTCAATGATATCAATCGAATCCGACTGGTCTTCGACGACATAGAGGAGTGTCTGGGCCGCGTTCATGGTCATCTTGTTGGGTTGGCCTTTCACCGGGATGCGGGCTGTGACCGCCGGCGCCGCGCCGAGGCTGGCGACGACGATCTCGCGGTCGCGAATGCTGGATACGTATGCCGTCGCGCTTGATCCATTACCCTTCACAACCACCCAGAAAGGATATTCGCCACCTGGCACACCCACCTTCGAGGCGTCGCTTTTGCCGGGGCGCAGGTCCAGTTCCGTTCCTTTCGACCAATTGCCCAGGCCTCCGGTGAATACAGTGATCGAGTCGTTGTAGTAATTTACCGCCACCAGCGTCTTGCCATCATTCGACACAGCCACGCCAGCGGCGCATGGCGCCACGGCAACTCGCTCGTTGACCGGGAGCTGCCCGCCGGTAGGCGTTGTAACGCTAAGGCCGTTGCCCTCAAGGTGGTTCAGGGCAAGCTCCCCATCGTGCTGCCAGGTTCCGGCGCTAGCGCTTCTGGTAAAGATGTGGACATTGTCCCCACCGCTCTGGGCGGGGTTGAAAGTGCCGGTGCTGGTAAAGGGGAAGTCCCCCATGCCGCTGGACACGTAGAATGCCGTGCCGGAAGGATCGAAGACAATCCCGTTGTAGGTATTGGGGACCGTTACAACTTGCTTCTTGACCGGCACATTCGTCGAAATGTCGTAGATGAAGACGTACTCTTGTGAGTCAGGCCAGTTAAAATAGGCGCCATAGGCATCCGGTTGGAGGTTCCCACTCACTGTGTCGGTTCGGTAAACGCGGTTAAAGCCACTTGTTAGAACCAGCATGGTCTTCTTGTCGGGACTCACTACGGTGGTGACCGCCTGCCCGGCCAGCCAATCCGGATTATCGGCCAGATCGGGGTTCAGCGGTTCGAAACGGGAACCCTGGGGCGCCAGCGGCGTAATCTGCTGGCCCATATTGGGCAGAGACTGAACGGGGACACTGCTGCTACTGCTGCTGCTGGTACATCCTGCTGCAGATAAAATCAGCATACCCGCCAATACGATCGACCAGATCTTTTGGAATCCATGCGATGTTTTCACAATACCTCTTTTCCAGTGAATTAATCAGGTGTTGCGTTCGATGGATGGAAATACGGGAGCTATCTTTACCTGTTAAGAACTACTATACATCGAAGTGCCAAGACTGACGATAATAAGCCAGCCTGCGGCAGCACATCTTCTCTTGCCTCGGGGCTGCTGGGCCACTCACTTGAAATGAGAAGGGACCATAATGTCACTATAGCGAGCCGGGGGAATCGTAGATGTTTCGGGTTATATTGACATCAAAGTAGGTGAGTTTAGTTATAATTGAAGTGGTCAATGAATACCAAGCAGAATGGTGAGCTGAAGCCACAACGTTTCATTGTTCCTCCGTGAAACTGACTCCATGGCCCAGAAGTATGGGTTTCCCTCTGCTGGGGTGGTCAACTGCCGATAGAATGCACGTTGGGTGGGTAGTTGATGAAAAGTTGAAGAGTTTTGACGAAAGGAGAGCGTGATGAGTAGAAAGGTTCTAATCAGCATCGCACTTATTGCCATCCTTTTGGTTGGGTGCGTTCCACAAGCATCACCAAAGGCAGAACCCGTTGTATTTTCCGTTTTATACAATGACAGGAAAGCCTCCCCCTTTCGAGAAGATTGGCGAATACTGGAGGAATACCAAAAACGGCAAAATGTCACACTGGATGTTCGTTTGGGTGATGATTCAGATTATGAGAAGGCAGTCATCCAAGCTCTCGAGTCGGGAGATATTCCCGATATTATCCTGAAAGTTTGGCCCAATACGATCGAAAGTTATGCAAATGCAGGTGTTTTATTGCCTTTTAGCGATTATGAGAGCCTCATGCCGAATTTTATGGCTTATATTAAAGAGCAGAATCTACAAGGAGAACTGGATAAACTGAGAGCAAGCAACGGGAAATACTACATTCTTCCGGGTTATCAAAGAGAAATCCAGGTACAACAATGGATTTACAGGCGAGATGTTTTTAAAAAGAACAACCTGGAGATGCCAAAAACCTATGATGAACTATTTAATTCATTGGTGGTTTTGAAGAAAATGAACCCTGATTCAACACCGATCACCACGTTATGGGGTGGAGCGCATTTGTTTGCCCTGATGGGAGCCGGTTATGGGATACCCGCTGGATGGGCCGGCACCAGCTACTTTAATGCAGGTGAAAACCGTTGGCAGTTCTCTCCTGCCACTGAAAACTACAAGGCGCTTTATTCATTTCTGAATCGTTGTTACGAAGCCGGTATCTTGGATCCAGCCTCTTTTACTCAAAGCGACGCAGATTTTTATAGCAAACTTGAGGATGGCCGAGCCTTTGTCACGGTAACATGGATCACCTCGGGTTTTGGTAACTGGAATGCAAAATTGAGGGAGAATGGGATTCCTGATGGAGAGTGGGCAGCTCTTCCTGTTCCAGAAAGCACGATTGGAATCAAAGCGCTGCCGGCAGTTGATCCATTCAGGAAAGGATTGGTGGTTCCATCCCGCGTTATTGCTGAACCCTATTTCAAAGACTTGCTGAAGTTTCTAGATTGGGCAATCTACTCTGATGAGGGAAGAACGCTAACAACCTGGGGAATCGAGGGATTCACCTATGAAAACACCCCGAATGGGAAAGTTTTTCTGCCAAACGTAAAAAACCCCAAGAATGCGGGCGGAACGCTGGATATCAGCAAGGAATACGGTTTCGATCTTCTTTTTAACCTGACTGAAAATGAAGAGTTTGAGGATTACAAGAAACCAGCCGAAATAGTCACTTTTCTGGAGAAGTCTCTAAGCGCCAAAGACACCGCCAAGATTAGCCCGCAGCTTGCGCTGGATGCTCAATCTATTGAAGCCATCCGCATTATCAACGAAAAAATTACACCCTATGTGGCTGATTCAAGTACGAAATTGATTACCGGTGAGCTTGATATCGAAAAAGATTGGAATGCGTATTTGTTGGAACTAGAGAAAAGGGGCTGCAAAACGTTAGAGGTCATCTGGAATGACGCCTGGCTAAAGCAGCAAAACAAGTGACATTTTTCCCCTTCTCCAGCATGAGGACCAGGCATTCATTTCTCCTGAAAGTCCCAAGAAAAGGATCCTGGGACGGCTAACGCCAAGAGTAAGTTTACAAAGTTCTCAAAAGGCTTCTTTTCGACAAAAGTCTTCTTAGCGTTGATAGGATTTTGTCTGATTGCTGTCTCTATTCTATTGTGGAAGACTCAGGAATCAAGAGATTTAAATCAATTACAATTACAAACAGAATCTAAGGCGCTCTCTTATTCCAGTGAAATAGAAATAAGATATCGCGGTATCTACAATGCACTGAACAGATTGGCAATTATAGGAGCGCCCCAAGAAGCAGGAGCCACCGATCAATGGGGGAAAGAAGCAGCTTTTTTCGTTGATTCCTTTCGGGAAATAAAGCGCATTGCCTGGGTAGATGAGGACTTTCTCATTCGCAGGATCGTGCCGCCTGGAGAGAGTGAGATCTATCTCAACCAAAAAGCCAATGAATTGATTCTGGATTCATCTGACGTTTCTCTATGGTTGCCTGTCTACAAAAATACCGCGCTTGAAGGCTTTATTCTTGGAATTATAAATATTGATGAGCTTATTTCGCCAATCATCGGCGACACAAGCAATGTCTACATGCTGCAGATTTCGAATGGAGCAATAACTGTTTTTGCTTCGAATCATTGGAAGCCCTCCAACGAAGGACTTGCTGTGAATCAGATGATTACACTGCAGAACACGGCGGTTCTGAATTTATCTCTCGTACCTACAGATGAATATATAAACTTGGAAACTGCAAATTCGTCGAATTTTCTTCTATTTTGCTTGCTATTTTCCGCCATGACAGTCGTGGCAATCTTTTTTGCTCAAAATTTTAGCGTATTATCCAGATTGAACGAGTCACGCTACCGCGAGTTGCTGGAAGATGTGCGCTTGGTGGCGGTGATTCTGGATATCAGCGGCCGCGTCACCTTTTGCAATGATTACCTGCTGGCTCTTTCCGGCTGGAAGCGCGAGGAATTGATCGGACAAGATTGGTTTGCGCGGTTTGTGCCATCCGATGGGGAACTGGAAAAAGAAACGTTCCTGGCCGCATTGCCTTTGGGAATAATTGCAGCGCATTCTGAGAATCCTATCCTCACCCGCACTGGCGAATGGCGAAGGGTGATGTTTAACAACACCATATTACGGGATACAAGGGGGAACATCATTGGCTTAGCCAGCCTTGGTGAAGACATCACCGAGCGCAAGCAGTTGGAGCAAGCCGTGGAGAAAGCCCGCGCTGACTTCCTTTTCGCCGTTTCCCACGAGCTAAAGACCCCTCTGCTGGTAATGGGAGTCTCCCAGGAAATGATCGAGTCTTTGCCGGAGGAACAGCAATTAGCCAAATTCCGTGAGTATGGCGATATCTGGCGGCGTAATCTGCTGCGGCTGCGCTTCATCATTGATAACCTGGTGGACAGCCAACGCCCGGCGGGGATGGGGCTGAAACTGGAGAAATGGCCTACCAACCTGATGGACTTGGCCCGGGAGATTGCCGAAGAACTGGAACCGCTGGCGTCGGCGCGCTCCGTACAGCTTCGCTTCCAAGGAGAAACACTGCCGCCTGCACTGGTGGATCGTAACGCCATCCGACGCTTGTTGGAAAACCTGCTTACCAACGCCATCAAGTTCAGTCACCCGGGAGGAGAGGTAGAGATCCGCTTGCGGACCGAGGGTGAAATGGTCTGCCTGGAAGTATGCGATAGCGGCATGGGGATCGATCCGCAAATCAAGCCATTCCTGTTCCAGCCCTTCTACCGCTCTCCGGAAGCTTTAAAGGCAGGCGTGCAGGGCACCGGATTAGGCCTCTACGTTTCCAAGATGATCGTCGAGGCTCATGGCGGAACCATTCAATTGGAAAGCGAGCCGGGAAAAGGCGCTACTGTCACCGTGCAACTGCCAATGAAAGAAAAGGATTCCGCCGGCTAGTTTTTAGAGAATCTGCTGCCTTCAACCGGCACTTCTACCAAGCCACTTCGCACCAGTCTCCTGGACGCACCTTTTTCCCCCAGGCCATCTTGTTGTGGCTACGTGTGGCTCAGTCTCTCCAACAACTCTTCCTTCAACCGCCCCATCAGTTGAGACAAGATGACCGGGTAGACTTCAGGCTTGCGCAGCCGTTTCAATCCTTCAGGAAGCGCGGCGATCTGATCCTGCGCGTGCTTTCTGATTTCGCGCACTACCGGCGCCAGGACACAGCGTTTGCCGTTCTCGAAAACTTTCTGCATCAATTCGACACCCCGTCGTGCTTCCGGTAGACTCGCCGCCTGATCAGGGTGAGCCCGCTGACACCCAGAGCTGAAACTCTCCTTGGACCAAGGTTCTTCTTCCCGGTAGATCACGTCACCGACAGGTTGACTGTCTTCGTCATAGTATCGCACCGGACGTTTGCGTCCGGGATCAGTGGCCTTCTCCAGGTTCGAAGAGATCTTCATCCGCGGCGCCCAACCGTTCTGCTCGCGCACCGCAACCAGTTTGTAGACGCCATTCAGCGATGGACAATCGCGCGAGGTGATGAGGTGGGTGCCGACGCCCCAGGCATTGATCTTGGCTCCCTGGGCTTTCAGCTTCGCGATCAGGTTCTCATCCAGGTCATTCGAGGCCACAATCAACGGGTCATGCAGGCCGGCCTCTGCCATCATTTGGAAAGCTGCCTTGCTGAGTTCCAGGAGGTCTCCAGAATCCAGGCGAATCGCGGGCCGGGTGTTGATCCCGTGCGCGCGCAATTCCTGAAAGACGGCAATGGCGTTGGGCAAACCGCTCGTGATGGTGTCATAGGTATCCACCAACAGTAAGCAGTGATCGGGATAGTTCCGGGCATAGGCGCGAAAAGCATCCAGTTCGCTGGGAAAACTCATGACCCAACTGTGGGCGTGGGTTCCCGAGACCGGCAGGCCGTATACTTTTCCCGCCAGCACGTTTGATGTTGAGGCACATCCGCCAATATAGGCTGCGCGTGAGCCGCTCAAACCGCCATCCGGTCCATGCGCGCGCCGCAGGCCAAACTCCATCACCGGGTCGCCGTCCGCGGCTAAACAAACACGAGCGGCTTTAGAGGCGATCAGCGTCTGGAAATTCAACATGTTCAGCAAGGCGGTCTCCAGCAACTGGAGTTCGAAGATCGAGCCCGAGACTTGCAGGATAGGTTCATGCGGAAAGACCAGCGTTCCCTCCGGGATAGCTTGTACGGTGCAGCGCGGCTGGAAGCTGGACAAGTAGCTCAGGAAGGATTCGTCGAAGATCGCCAGCGAGCGCAAGTAGTCAATATCGTCGGGATAAAAGTGCAGCCGCTGGAGGTAATCGAGAAAAGGTTCCAGGCCCGCCGTGATGGCGAATCCATTGTTTGGGGGGAGGCTGCGGAAAAAGTATTGAAAGCAGACCTGCTGATCAGCGCGGCCTTCTTTCAAATAGCCGGCCATCATCGTCAGTTCATAGAAATCGGTAAGCAAGGCCAACCCTTCCCTTCGAACCCAAGCCTGGAAAACGTGGCTCAATGAAGATCCCCCGACCGGCACACCTGCCCCCCGGCTTGCTTCATTTCTTCGATCGCCAGCGCGGTCAGTCCAGGTGGAAAATCGATGCCACGGCAGGCATCTTCAACCAGGAAGACGTGGAAACCTTCCCGCAGGCCGTCCAGTGCCGTGTGTTTGACGCAATAGTCCGTCGCCAAGCCACAGATAAAGATGCGCTGCGCGCCCCACCGCCGTAAATGGCCTGCCAGCTCCGGATTGCTGAAGCCGCTGTACCCCTCTTCTTCTGGGTCTGTGGCCGTATCGATGATCACTGCATCTGACGGGATCTGCAGATCGCCGTGGAATTGCGCGCCGGGCGTGTTTTGCACACAGTGCGCCGGCCAGCTTCCGTCCGTAAACTGCGGCGGGTCAGCAAAAGAGCAGTGGTTTTGCGGATGCCAGTCGCGCGTCATCAGGACATGGTTGAACAACGGGAAAACCCGGTTGATCGCTGGTACGATGCATTGTCCTTCCTCTACCGGAAACGCCCCGCCCGAACAGAAATCGTTTTGAACATCCACGACAATCAAAGCGTCTGTTTGTTGAATCTTGATGATCTGACCTTCTGGTTCTCGGATATCGCACTATCCCTTCTCATAGCTGCAATTCTACCAATAGCGGTCACTAATCGCCTTGATAGATCTCCACTTTCATTGCGCCTTCAATAATCTGTTGCCGAACTGCCATCACTTTGTCCTGAATGCTTTGGGGCAAGACCTGCTTCTGGGCGGAAAAGTCGATATCCACTCCGCCTGAAGCAAGCCCATATTTCAATACAATTCCCGGCTTGTAGCTGCCGTCTTTGATGGTCTTGAAGACCTCATAAATGGCCTTGCCCACATTCTTGATATCACTGGCAACCACATGGCCAGGGACTTTATCGTTCTGGTTGGCGTCCACACCGATCGCGTACAAACCGCGTTCGCCGGCAGCCTGCAATACGCCCAGCCCCGCAGCGCCGGCGATCTGAAAGACGATATCGTCTTTCCTATCGTAAAGCCGCAGTGCCGTCTGCTTTCCTTTGGCGCTGTCCTCCCAGTTTCCAAGGTATTCCGTTTCAACTTTGATTTGGGGATCGATCGATAGAGCGCCATTCGTGTAAGCGAACACAAAAGCCGAGACCACGGGATCCACATCGCCGCCTACTGCGCCGATGATCTTCTCAGAATTAATCCCTGGAATCGTAGTATCAAGGGTCGTTAGCCCTGCGACAACGCCGGCCAGATAAGCGCTCTCTTCTTCAATGAAATCAACAGATGTGATGGTTTTCTTTTCATTTTCGACAACTGTGTCCAGGTTGACGAAGATCTTACCCGGATATTTATCAGCATATTCCTTGAGCTGGCTCTCAAAACCATAGGAAATGACAAAAACTACGTCCGCAAAAGTAATAGTAGCCCGCAAACTTGGTTCATATTGAGCGATTTTGAACTTGGCCTCGATCGTCCGGGTTTCGACGCCATATTCCTTTGCCAGTTGATCGATGCCCAATTGGCCGGAATCGTAGAAAGCCTGATCTCCTAATGCGCCGTTGATTAAATAGGCTACTTTTTCTGTTCTTGGCGCTTGGGCTGCCGGCGCACACCCGATCATGCCCGCAATCAACAACGCTGCGATGACCATCAGGATTGGTTTCTTCATCTAGACCTCCTGACTTTGTTGAATAACCAGCATTTTCCAAATAAACCATCGAATGTTCCCGCCCTGCTCTTCTAGCGGTTTGCTCCTCTCAAGCATCTGAAAGTGTCCGCAGCCGCCCCAAAACCAACAGATTCATTGAACCGCTTCCATCAAACCGAAACACTTCCTCCGCCAAGCTCTTTGCACCAATTTTAAGGAACATGTGATTAACCAAGAACTATAGACCACTTTTAGGCCTTTTAACCAAGAACTATAGACCACTTAACCAGGGTCTATGACCCACCCGGGAAGCCACTGAACTACCCTTGTCGCAAACTCTAGCAAAGAGGAGCGGCAATGACCTTCAAGGAGGTATCCCGAGTGGAAGTGATAGAAATCATCCGCCGGTGGCAAACCAACGCCAGCCTTCGCGGCTTGGCAAGGTGCACCGGCCTTGCCCGCAAGACCGTCAGGAAGTATCTTCAGGCAGCCGAGAAGTGCGGCCTCACCCGCGATGGGCCGCCGCCCAGCGAGGCCCAACTGCTGGCCCTGGTCCCCCTCAATGGGGCCGGTCCGCGGCAGGTGGTCCGTCCGAGCGAGGATCTCCTGGGGCCTTGGGCTCTCCGCATCCGGGATTGGATCCTGGTGGAGCATCTTCAGCTGACCCGGATTCAGGAGTTGCTCGGTCAACAGCAGTGTGCCGTCCCCTACACCACTCTCTACCGCTACGCGCTCCGCCAGGGATGGCTGAATACTCACCGGGATACAGTGCGCATGGCTGACACCAAGCCAGGCGAAGTGGCGGAGATGGACTTCGGCCGCCTGGGGCTGATGGTAGACCCAGAGAGCGGCAAGCGCCGGGTGGTCTGGGCCTTGGTGCTGGTACTCGGCTACTCCCGTCACTGCTTCGTCTGGCCTCTTCTCCGCCAGACCCTGGGTGAGATCATCGAAGGGCTGGAAGCGGCCTGGGCTTTCTTCGGCGGCATCCCTCGCCTCCTGGTCCTGGACAACTTCCCTTCTGCCGTGGCCGGTCCCGACGCCCTCAACCCCCACCTCACCCGCGGCTTTCTCGAGTATGGTCAGGAGCGGGGCTTCATCACCGACCCAGCCCGGGTGCGCCATCCCCGGGACAAGCCGAAAGTGGAAAGACAGGTCCCCTATGTGCGGGAGCGCTTCTTCAAGGGCGGGCAGTTTCACGGCCTGACCGACCTGCGTTTTCAAGCCAGGAAGTGGTGCCTTGAGGTAGCCGGTCCGCGCCTCCATGGAACGACCCGGCGGCTCCCCCTAGTGGTCTTCCAGGAGGAAGAGCAGTCTACCCTGCTTCCCTGGGATGGCCAGCCCTACGATCTGCCGGACTGGCATCAGGCTACCGTTCATCCCGATCACCACATCGCTTACCGCTACGCTCTCTACTCAGCGCCTTATCAACCCTGCCCACCGGGGACCAAGCTGGAAGTGCGCGGCGACAGCAAGCTGGTGCGGCTCTACCGCCGGGGGATCTGCGTCAAAGTGCATCCCCGCCAGCCACGCGGCGGACGCTCCACCGATCCCCAGGATTACCCGCCCGAGCTCACCCCCTACACCACCCGAGCTCCGGATCGTCTCCGCCGCCAGGCCGCCGAACTGGGGGAGTCCATCGGCGCTTTCGCCGAGAAGCTCCTGGGAGGCCCGCTGCCCTGGGCCAAGGTGCGTCAGGCTCACAAGCTCCTCCGCCTGGCGGAACGCTACACCCCGGCTCGCCTCGAGGCCGCCTGCGGCAAGGCCCTGGCCGTCGACCTGATCGACGTCCGCCGCCTGGAACGGATCCTCACGGAAGCGCTGGAGAGTGAGAGCCAACCCAGCGAGAACCAGCGGCCGGTCTTGCCGGGACGCTACGCCCGCCCGGGCAGTGCTTTCGCCTACCCACTGCTTTCTTGGGAGAAGGCAGAGACAGATTCTCGGGATCAAGAAAGGGCAGAGGGAGACTACGCCTCCGCAGTAGCAGAAGAAGTGCTGTCAACCCCGATCGATGTGGAAAGGACAACGATCAAGATATGAGTACAACTACCGAACTGAAACCCCTGCTCAAGCGCCTCAAGCTGGGGCAGATGCTGAATACCTTGCCGGAGCGACTGGCCCTGGCGCGGCGTGACCAGCTGGACCATGCCGCTTTCCTGCAGATCCTCCTCGCTGACGAGGTGAGCCGCCGCGACCAGCGCCACTTCGAGGTTCAACTGCAGAAGGCAGGCTTCGAGGAGATCTGCCGCCTGGAGGACTTCGACTGGACGACCGGCATCAAGCTCGAGCGGAAGCTGCTGGATGCTGTCTTCTCCCTGGACTTCCTCTCCCGCCGGGAGCATGTCCTCTTCGTCGGACCGGTCGGCGTCGGCAAGTCCTTCCTGGCCCAGGCCCTCGGCTTCGCTGCGGTACGGGTTGGACACACTGCCCGCTTCCTCCGCGCTGATGACTTTCACCGGGCGCTCGCCCAGGCCAGGATAGACCATACCCTGGAGAAAGCCTTCCGCTCCTTCCTGGCGCCGGACCTGTTGGTTCTCGATGACTTCGGGCTGCAACGGCTGACCGCTCAACAGTCCAGCGACTTCTACGAACTGATCATCGCCAGGCACCGCCGCTCCAGTTTCATCATCACCAGCAACCGGGCGGTGGATGAATGGCTGGGGCTCTTCGACGATTCCATCCTGGGCAACAGCGCCTTGGATCGTCTCGCCAACGCCAGCTACCAGATCGTCATCGAAGGGGCCAGTTACCGGGAGCGGCTGTCCCCTCACAAGAGGAGGGATTGACGCTTATGACCTGAGGATGATAGACCTTCAGTACCCCGCACCGGGTGGGTCATAGTTCGTGGTTACGGGTGGGGTATAGATGGTGGTTAATGACAGAACAGCTTAAACATCCGAGGAAAACTTCTTTTACAAGCAGGCGACAAGTAACATTGGATCATTCCGCTAGCAAGGCTATCAAATCGTAGGCCGCCGGTTATCCTAGGTGATCAGAAAGATATTTCTCGAACCAAGAAACAGTAGGGGAAAGCATCGAATATTTTCATATCCTTATCTTTCCCCTATCTAGGCTTTTTAAGTTATGTGTTGCAAAGACTCAAATCTTCAGAGCTCAGTTGCCTGTTTTCTTGGCGCTATCGGGTATCTGAATTGCTGCCTCCCGATTGGCTGTTGGCCAAACTACTTTGGCTACGCCGCCAAAATACTGAACGACTGGCGTCATAAAATACTTATCACCCACCAAGGGTTCCGGCAGGCTTTCCGGGGTGAACTTATATTCCACGTTTACAAAACCCTTGTAGGCCATCTGCCCGTTTTTGATCAGTTCCTGGGATGTGTTATATAGAGTGGTTTTATCGATTGTCCCGGTTTTTGCAAGTGTCTGCTGGGCAACCCAGATGAAGAAGCGGGTAAAGTCATACATGGTGCCTGCAGCAGATGGACTGGGTTCAAATTTGTAGGTATCTCGGAATTTCTGGGCGAAGGCTTTCGCCTCTGGGGTGAGCCAGCTTGGACTCATGTCCAGCACTCCGTCTGATGCCTTGCCCGCCAGTTCGTACCAGTTGCCTGTCCAGCCGAGACCGTCAGCGGCTATTAGCGCTTTCACGCCGACTTCTTGAGCTTGTTTCAAAAAAGCGGCCATAGATGGTGCCGATGTGGCCGTGCCAATCAACAAACTGACATCCTGATCCCGTATTTTGGTCAGCATCGGGTAAAAATCTGTTTCCCCGACTTTCACATAATTCTCGCTGGCAACGGTCCAGCCGCTCTTTATCAGTTCCTGAGAGAGAATCTTGGCTACATCTCTGCCTAGATCCGTATCTTCACCATAAATGGCAGCGATCTTGGTGCGCGGCACCCAACCTTCCTTGATCGCTTCATCCAGCGCTTGAACATAACCGGGATACATCTTGGCTGTGGAAGCCCATCCCTTCAGCCAATAGCTGTATTTTACCGGGTCGGTTTGATACTTCGTAACAATTGATTCCGCTAGACTGATTCCAAAGAAATGGGGCACTTTGTATTTGGCAGCGAGATCCATCAATGCCAAGGCAACGGAACTGTGCCAGTTGCCAATAGTTGCCTGGATATTGTCTTTGGTCACCGCTTCTTCGTAAGCCCGGCTAGCTTTTTCCGGATCAGACTGGGAGTCGATCCAAACCAGTTCTACCTTATAATCGCCAATCTTGTAGTTGGACTCAGTGAAAGCCATCTCAGCCGCTCCTTTTAATTCAGCCCCGGTTTGAGCTACTGGTCCGGTGAAGGGGCCAATTACGCCGACTTTTAAGATCTTTTCTGCAGGAGCGGCTGTGCTGCTAGGAGCGGCTGTGCTGCTAGGAGCGGCTGTGCTGCTAGGAGCGGGTTGACTAGCGCAACCAGCGAAGGGGAGAGCGCAGATCATCAGGCTGATTAAAACCAGGATCAGTTTCACACCAAAACTGCTTTTTCTTGATTTCATATTCATCCTTCTTCCTTTCGTCTTGGGAGCATTCTCTTGGTTTTATCTCATACATAAACAGTCTACTCGGCCAACGGGTTGGGTTCTTTGCTCACCTCCCTTTCATGGTTTTGTACAGATAAGGATCAATCCATATACTTTCATATTTTTCTCCTACGATTTTTTTCCAGTCCCTTGCCGCGATCGGTCCAACGGTAATGTTAACAAGGCAGTAATCTCCTCCCCTGGCCTTGCACTGTGATCCAACGGCACTGTTCGATGGGTTTTCAGCTTCTTCCACAGCCTTGGCCTTGGCCTCTTCGATTCTCTGGATCAAGCGGGCTCGAAAACTTCCGCAGGCAGTTTCTTTTTTGCCTCCTGCAGCCTGCGCAAGCATTACTCATGATGGGCTTGCCGGGCACTGGGATCCTGAAACAAGGTCGTATGGTTAGTGGCCAGGGAAGCGTTGACCTTAAACTTGGCATTGCCCAGGGAGAAAACTCCCCGACGTTCTCCAAATGCAAAAGGATCAAATCCCCAAGTAAGATTTTTGTACATATTCATTTTTCAGCAATTCTTCACTAGGCCCTTCCAGTACCACTCGACCATGTTCCAAAACATAGGCTCTGTCGGTGATCTGCAGGGTGGTGTTGGTGTTTTGCTCCACCAGGAGTATAGTCATACCCTGTTTATTTAGCTCTTTTAAGGTGTTAAAAACTAGAGCTGCTGTATTGGGAGCCAATCCTAGAGAAGGCTCGTCCACCAGAAGAATCTTCGGGTTGGCCATCAAGCCTCTGGCAATGGCTAGCATCTTGCGCTCACCGCCACTCAATGTCCCTGCCAACTGTTTTCTTCTTTCCTTCAGTTTTGGGAAAAACGAATAAATAAAATCATAATTATTCAACAGAATTTCCTTGGATTTTATGGAATAAGCACCGAGAAAAAGATTTTCCTGGATACTCATCTCCAGAAATAAACTGCCGTCCTCAGGGACAAAACTAATCCCTAGCCTGGTAATCTCATGGGTTGGTAGGCGGGTAAGCGTCTGCCCCAAAAAAAGGATTTTGCCTTGAGTTAGAGAGATCAGCCCGGCTACTGTCAGCAGGGTTGTAGTTTTACCAGCGCCATTGGAACCGATTAACGCCACAAACTCTCCTTGGCTGACATGCAAGGAAACATCCCAAAGGATGGAACATTCCTTATACCCAGAATTGATGTTCTGTAGTTCCAGCATCTAGCTCTCTCCTCTTTTTTGAGGAATCATTATTTCCTACAGCACATATTTTTCACCCAGGTAAGCCTTTTGCACCGCTTCGTCGTCGACAATCTCTTGACAGCAGCCTTCGCATATTTTATGTCCGTAATGAACCACCACAATGTTGTCACAAATCTGCATGATGAATTTCAGGACGTGTTCGATGGTTAAGATGGTGACTCCCTTGTCCCTGATCCTTTTAATCAGCAAGATCATCTCGTTCAATTCTGTCGGCGTTAATCCGGCCGCCAGTTCATCCAAGAGCAACAACTTACAATCGCTGGCCAAAGCTCTTGCCAAATCCAAACGCTTCAATTGCATAGTATTCAGCTTGGCGGCCGGGGTCTGAGATGGTAATGGAAACTGAACAAACTCGAGAATTTCTTCTGCCTTTTTGATCGCTTCCATCTTGTTGAAGTTGCTATGTGCAAACAACGTAGGTACCATTACATTCTCCAAAACCGTCATCTTGTGGAAAGAATGAGCGATCTGGAAAGTGCGCGAAATACCGTTCCTGCAGATGCGGTGTGGGGGGTATCCAGTAATATCTAGACCATTCAAAATCACCCGCCCTCCTTCTGGCTTATAAAAACCAGAAATCACATTGATCAAGGTGGTCTTACCGGCTCCGTTCGGCCCGATGAGACCGAAGATTTCTCCTTCCCGCACTGAAAAGGAAACGTCATTAACAGCAATCAACCCGCCAAATCGTTTGGTGATATGCAGCATTTCTAAAATCATTTGTTCATCCCGCTCGCTTTTCCCTCATTTGGCGAAAGATTTGTATACTTTTCTGCCAAACTTTCCCAAGACTCTTTAATACAGAGGCGATTCCACCAGGGAAGAAAATCATGACCAAGATCAGGAGCACTCCATAGATGATTAATCGAAATTCCATAAGGAACCTGAGGTACTCAAAGACTGGTATTAACACCAATGCAGCCAATAACCCACCCCATAAGCTACCCCGACCACCCAAATAAGCCAAAGCAAGGATTTCCACCGAAACCTTGGTACTCATGATTTCTGGCGTTAAAATACCCACAAAATGCGCGTAAAACCAACCCAACAAGCCGGCAATCATGCAGGAGATGGTAAAGTTAATGACTTTGTACTTGACCGGGTTGACACCAGAAGCTTGAGCCGAGTCTACATCTTGGCCAATGGCATTGAAGGCGATACCTATATGAGACCTCAACACCAGTTGCAGTAATACGTAGACAATGATTGTAATCACCAAAATAATATAGAAATAGGGAATCTTACTTCCACTGTCAAAAAGAGGTGGTACGCTTAACCCCAATTGCCCCCTGGTCAGGTCAATCAGATTAGCTGCAGCGGCATAGAGAGTAAGCCCTAAAAACCAAGTCATAATCGCTGCGAATATCCCCCGTAACCTGAGGGTCAAAAGCCCCGTCAGAAAACCGAGGATGCCTGCAAAGACGATCGCTGGGATGAGACCAAGCCATGGCGAAATACCCAGTCGCGTCGTGAGGATACCCGTGGCATAGGCGCCGATCCCCATGAAGGCAGCATATCCAACATTGACGATATTGATATTTCCAGCGGTAAAATCAAAACCCATGGCCAAGCTACCATAAAGCAAACTAGAAATAAGCAGGTGAATCAGGTACTCATTTTTCAGCACCAAAGGAGCGATAGCCAACACCAAAAATAGCAGAAGTACGCCACGGGAAAGGCCATATTTTTTCAAAGTAGTCGTTGTGGTTGTGAGGTAATTACCCTTTGGCTCCGCCTTCTGCATCATTATTTCCCCCAAACGCCTTTTACTGAGGATCCAAATATTCCAGCAGGCTTAAAAACCAGAATCAGGATGATTGCTGATAGACTGACCACATCTTGCCATCCGGATCCTAAAAAATAGAAGGAAAATGCTTCCAACATTCCAACAATCAATCCGCCAGCGATACTTCCTCCGATATTTCCCATACCAACCAGAATCACCACAAACCAGGATTTATAAAGAGGGGCTACGCCCATGTTGGGATAGGCGGGATTAATGGAGAGCAAACAAGCTCCAGCTATCCCTGCTAGCATACAACTGAGAGCAAATGTTAATGTGTATACGCTGCTTAATTTGATCCCAACGAGCATGGCGCCCCGTTCGTTTTGCGCAACTGCCCTGATAGAGAGTCCAATCTTTGTTTTATTGAGAAAAAGCCAAAAAACGATGACCACTGCAATAGCCACCACGAAACCGACGAAACGGTCTATTGAGATATTGACGCTAGAAAATAGTTTAATGCTCCCTTCCCAATAAGAAGGAATTCCTTTGAAATTAGATCCCCAGATAGCTGTGGCGATGTTGATTAAGGCGATTGATAGCCCGATAGTTACTAAAAAAGAATTCATCACCCATTCATCTTTTGATTTCTTGCGAAGGGGCACAAATATGATTTTTTCCAACAGAACACCAAGAATCAAGGTTCCCAAGCCAGCCGCTAGAATCGCAATAATTGGACTGAGCCCGAACATGGTAAATGAGAAAAAAGCAAAGAAAGCGCCAACCATATAGAACTCCCCATGAGCAAAATTGGGGATATTCATCACACCGAAAACCAGGGAGAGGCCGACAGCCATTAAGATATAAATCCCGCCTCTGAGCAACCCGGACATGATTATGTCCCACCAGCTAATTGTCATTTTCGTTATCCCAGCTTTCCGCTTAGTCGCAAAATAAATACCTGCAGATCACAAAAATGGACTCAGCTCCTTCCTACTCTTTATTAATTTATACATAGTCCTTTTATATAATATATCAATGTGTAGCTGAGTTGTCACCTCAAACTTGGGGGAAATTGCACTGTCTAATAAATTCCTCTAGAAAATCCCCCCGATTGGAGATTTCCACATGCTCAGCAATCCTTGCCAGCCTGGATGCCCGATGTCTCTCGGTTTTCGAGAGTAGGGCTTTCTTGGCTCCATCACCTGCAGCGTTGCCAACTTGGATGATCCTATCAGCAGAAATGCCCGGCAACAAGCCGATCCGTAGCGCGCTTTCGATCCCGATATAATTCCCAAAAGCTCCCGCCAGGAGAACCCTGGAAATATCGTCATTGCTTATTCCCATATCACTGATCAATGTGATGATGCCGGCGCAAATGGCCCCCTTGGCCAATTGCAATTCTCTGATATCCTTTTGAGTAATGACAATATCATGGCCGGTCCCACTTTCTGATCCTGGTATCAATAGGAAGTAATTTCCCTTGGCGCCTTGACCGATTTTCTGCGGAAAATCCGGATGCTCAGAACAAATTTTACCCTTGCTGTTCAATACCCCGGCTTGCAGCAAAACAGCCGCTCCGTCGATTAATCCCGACCCACAGATCCCCATTGGCTTGCCGCTGCCGATCACCCCAATGGTCATCTTTCCATCCGTAAAAACCACCGATTCGATAGCGCCTTCCATCGCCCTCATGCCGCATTGAATATGGGCTCCTTCGAAGGCAGGACCTGCAGCTGTTGAGCAGGTAAGGATTCTTCCGTGCCCAGCCAGGATCACTTCACCGTTGGTGCCAATATCGATTGCCAAGGAAAACCCTTCCTGCCGGTCAATATCTGTGGCTAACATCACTCCAACGGTGTCCGAACCCACATATCCGGCAATATTGGGCAGAACATAAACTCGCCCCAGTGGGTTGATACTCAATCCACTTTCTTTGCCCACCAGAGAGACTGCGGCGGAATGGACCGAGATAAAAGGAGAGGAAGCCAGATAAACCGGGGGCACTCCTAGGAAAAGGTGGCTCATGGTCGTATTGCCGACGATGGTACTGTCATAGATATCATCTCTTTTTATGTTCGCCGCGTGAATCAATGCGTCGATCAAACCATTCAAGGAAGCCAGCAATCGTTCGTGTAGTTTTTTCAACCCATCTTCATTCATGATCGAAAAAGTGATCCGCGAAATCACATCCGCACCGAAAACACTCTGCGGATTGCTGACCGCCCGAGATGCTATAGTCTGACCAAAACGGAGGTCCACCAAAACGCCCAGAATCGTCGTCGTTCCGATATCAAAATATAGTCCGAACAAACGATGGCGCGTATCCCCCTCTTCTACGGCAATAATCTTCTTGTCAGCCACTGCCGCTGTAATCAGAAATCCCGCCCGTCGCAGTGTCTCTGGCAAATCCCGCAGAATGCCTGTTTCAATCTGATCTACCTGGGGTAAACTCTCTAACAGTCGTTCTGCATCAGCCCTTTGATCTGTAATGGAGGGGGGTGTCATGGTTACAACCTGTTTATAAACAGCCGGTTCCAAGATGATCCCCGTCAAGTCTCGACACAAGCCGGCTTTCCTGGCGATTTCATCTCCCACGACCGGCACTTCCACCAACAAATCATCGTCAATCTCTTTTTGGCAGGCTAGCACCCACCCCTCTTTGGCTTCTTCTGGGGCAAGGAGTCTCTTTTCATTTTCCGTAGGCGCACCGATCTTGCCTGAGAGAACTCTCATCTTGCATTTGCCGCAGGCGCCCTTGCCTCCGCAACTGCTATCGACGGGAATCCCCAAATCAGTGGCCAAGGTAAGCAGATTGGCTCCTCTTACGGATTGGGCTTCGATCTGAAGTGGGAAAAATTTTATCTGTACGGTCACCTGCTACCGCCACATCTTGGTGGCAAGAAAAGACAACTCACCTGAGGGTCATCGGTATGCCCAGCCTGCTTTTCCAGGCAGTTTCAATCTTTGCTCTCAGTCGGCCTGGTTCCCGGGCAATCATCACGATTTCCGTCTGTCCGGAAGGGGTATCCAAGGGCTTCCAGTGAATATCGCCACGCACCACATCAAGGTACATCCACCCCTGTTCGCTTTGGATAAATCCTTTGATTCGGAAGACATCATCGGCAATTTCCCGGACAAATGATGCCACTTGCTCCATCAACAGTTGTTCTTTGGTGATCAGCAGAAAACTTTCCGGGCGTTGAAAAGTGCATGACGCTTCCACTTGATTTGATTCATCCATCCGTAGCTGGCGATCACTCAAGGCGAACAGGTCGAAATCAACGGCAGCAAAGCTTGTTCTGGCAATCACAGCAACCGGGTTGATTTTCCTGACTTTCGCCTCGACCTTCTCCAGAATGGATTCCTCTACCAAATCTATCTTATTGATCACAATGAAGCGACTTTTGATGATTTGTTCTTTATAGGCATTCAATGTATCGAATAGCGTAAAGAAATCCACTGGATCGATCAGGCAAGCCATCCCCTGATACTCGATCCGATCTCCGACCAGCCTCTGCACGTCCTGGATTAATCCGGACAAGGTCTGCGGATTAGCTAATCCGGAAGTTTCCACCAATAGAACATCCAAGGGTAATTTGGCGAAAGCAGCAATGGTGGTAACAAAACGCCCAGCCAGGCAACCGCAAAAAACTTGTCCGTTGTTCAATTCTTTGATTTCAATACCTTGAATCTTGATCAGCTTGCCATCAAATCCGATTTCCCCAAACTCGTTGACAATCACCCCTATCCGTTGATTGCTTTGCGTCAATTGATCTAGCAAATGGTTCAGAAAGGTGCTTTTGCCTGATCCCAAAAAGCCGGTTATTAAAACCATCTTGACCGGCTGGTTCTCTATCATTTTAGAAAATTCTCAATTAGACCAAACAACTCATCCTGGTTAGGAATGATCGATGAGTATTTCATTTCGCCATTTATGTAAAGGCTTGGCAGTTGCTTGACCGCCATCTTTCGAGTCCGGGCGATATTCTCCAAGCTGTTGTAACGCCACTCCACTACATCAATCCGGTCACCATAGTTCTTCTTTGCATCCTGGGCTACGCCCCACATATAGGTACAAGCTGCGCAGGCAGTGGAATCCAAAGTAAAAACTTCAACCAACGGCTTATCCAGATTTTCATAATCAGGAAGCGTGATCTCAATGTCAATGTCGCTTAGTGCGTAGTTCGCGACCATACCCCGCGCTTGTTCAGTTTCAAGAACCGCATGAGACACAGCGATGGCATTTTCAATGGGGATCTGGTAGGGCATATCGCATCCAGGAGCAATGATCAGGTTTTTTATGCTGTCGAATGAATCGATTAAATCAATGGTGTATTTCATATTGTCTTGTTGATTGCCAAACAGCATGATGGACGTCAAGGGGATGTTCCCGCCGATGGCAATATTGTATCGATCCGTAATTATTTTAGCGTTGGGCATGTTGACATTTTCATCGATGGAAAGGGAATCCGGGCCGGTCTGGCACATCAATTCAATGATATGTGTGGCATTGCCGCATACGAAGAAAGAAGAAAATGCCCCCTTTTCCCGCAGGAACTCGAAGATCCTGGTGTAGGGTCCGCTGCAAAAGCGACGGAAACTATCCGGGGAGATTTGTGAAACCACCGGATCCACCGGGACAATCACATCCACTCCGGCATCCAGATAGTGTTGGGACATCTGCAGGGCGATTTCAGTCGTAAAAGCCATCAGTCGTTCCACATACTCAGGGTTTGATCTCATGTCCCGGAATAGTTGGGTTCCCCGCAGATGGGAAGCAAGGGTAAAGGGCCCGCAATACAATCCGTAGAGGGCAGTTTTGTCACCCACCGCTTCCTTCATCCGTCTCGCCACTTCCAATACCATGGGTAAGCGGCCATCCGTATTCTTAATCTTTGTTGTGGGAATATCCTGTGTCTTTCCCAAGGGATGAGAGTTAACGCAGGGCGGACCTTCTTCCTCCCAAAGTAAATCGCATCCGAGGATTTCCGCTTCCAATTGAAGATCAAACAGCAGTATCTGCCCGTCCGGGTTATAGATCTTGTTCGTTTCCAGCAATGCGCTAAACAACTTATCAGTATTCTGGTAGACTTCTCGGGCTGAATAGCCTTTCAGTTTTCCTGCATGCACCCCCGCCAACGGCAACCAGACCGGCCGGGGCGTCTCTTCGTGCCTCAAGACTGAATAAACAATGTCTCTTCCTGTGATCGGCATCAGTGAATTTCCTCCTCTTTTTTATTGAAGCAGAGAAGCTCTTCCAAACTCACCCTGGAAAGCGCTTCTCTGCCGAGTTGCACTCTAATCACTGATTATCGTTCTACGCGCAGAACTGACCAGTTTAATCCCATTTTTTGCAGCTTGCCCTTGATTCTCTCTCGAAGTTCAACATACTCTGGGGTAGGGATCAGTCGTTCGGTGTCGTAACACTCGGTCCACTGAGAACCTAGGGGAGCAGTCCCGAACAGAGGTTTGTTTTCATTGACACAAGCCGTTACGATCTCATTCACTTCCTTGCGTGTAAGCCCCATGCGCGCCACGATATGCCCAACTTCGGCTGCCATCTTGGGTTCCTGGACGGCCCATCGCAAGGAATGCCTATTCATGGTCAAAGCTCCCAAATCCATCGCATCGGTACCGGAGACGGTAGCTGTGGCGCCGTAGCAGGCAGCTTCCAGCATACACATTTCCGTATTGGGTCCGGCATGGTTGAACATATTGGATAGTTTGAGGATATTGCAGTTTCTGGCCAATGCCTGGTTTATGACAGCAGTCAGCCAAAGCATCTCCGGTGTTGAATTGCAGCAGTAGTTGATATGGATCGGGAATCCGACATTAATGTCAGTCCGATAGACGATCGCCGCTAAAAAGTGATGGGCTACATGGCATATAGCCGTTTCAGCCGGACCTCCTGCATATCCCCCCATCAGCGGTCCCAACAATCCTTCAATGATGAAGCCCTTCTGTACCAGGTAACTCACCTTTTTCAATCGCTCTTGATCGACTTTCATCTCGGCGATGGCTGCACAGAGAACCCCGTCATTAATGATTGAACCGAAGGCTGGATCAGCCAGGGCGATGATCACGTCAGTTTTTTCTGCCGTTGACGCCCAATTGGCAATTCCCACATCCGGGCGGCCGGCGATCCTTGCCGCTTCCCGCAATTTCTTCAAATTCCAGATGGATGCTTCCATCTCAGAAGCGACATCCGATTTCACCGGCCGACCCTTGTAACTGGTAAGTACGGGGCTGAAGATGGCATCGGTGATTCTTTCCTGGGCATAGTGCTGGATGAATGCTTCAAACAACTCCTCGGGAACTGGGTTGCCTACCGGGCTAAAAATAATAAAAGGATCCAGGGTATCTTCAACAGAACGTTTTCTGGCGATAGCGGCATCCTTGTTCCGGCCATATTGCACCTGGGAACGCACGTTGGCAATCGTCTCAAGGACTTCGTCCCGGGTTAGTTTGATCACTCGCTCAGAATCGCAGACATAAACGCCGACATCAACGATAAATTCAACAGCCGCTTCAAACAACCTGTCCGCCAGGGCGTCATCGTCTGGAACAATAGTTCCAGGATCGAATTTAATATTATATTTCCGAGTTAATTCTTTGGCTTTTTTGCCAACCAGCCGGTCAAACTCGCTTTCCTTCATGAGAGGGCCGTTTTCAGCCCGATCCAGAACCTCCTGGTATGTTACAAACATGATTGAGCCTCCTTTTTAGATTATCTAGTCGAGCAACTACGCGCCAACCATCTTCTTGCAGATCTGTACTGCCTCTGATGCGTTCTCACCGTACCCGTCAGCGCCAATCTTCGCTGCCCACTCCGGCAAAACAGGGGCTCCGCCAACCACGACCTTAAACTTGTCCCGATTTCCCGATTCATTCAATATCCGCATTACATCAGGCATGTGCAACATAGTCGATGTGCATAACGCAGACATGGCGATGATATCGGCATTTACTTCGAGAGCCCGATCTACAAAGGCGTTTGGCGAAACATCTTTGCCCAGATCATAAACTTTGAAACCTGTGGCCATGAGCATCGTCTTGATAATGTTTTTGCCGATATCGTGAACATCGCCCTTGATGGTGCCGATGACGACTGTCCCTCTCGTTTCAAAGGCGCCAGCTCCTGATTCGATTTCTTTTTTCAGGATATCCACCGCTGCAACCATGGCATCAGCAGCCGCGATGACATCCGGCAAGAAGATGTCCAAGCGGTCAAATTGTGCTCCAATCTCCTCCATCCCTTTGGCAAAGCCCTGCTCAATTGCATCTACCGGTCTGATTCCCTGCTCCAGCGCCTGTTCAGCCAGCTTTACGGCAGCCTCCTGATCCAAATTGACGATGGCTAATCTCATCTCATCAAACAGTTCACTTTCAGACATTTTCTCTTCCTCCTTTTTGATTCTTGAGTTTGCTTCTTGTCTCAAACCTGGACCGAATTACCAATCTGTCAATTCAGTTAGCTGATAAAGATTTACCTCCTAAAGAATAACTGTTTTAATCATTATCATTTATTAATGATGTGTATTTTTAGCATGAACCTATGATGTGATTCCCTGTTACTAGACATAACATCGAAATCGATGGGTCGAAGTATAGGGGGGGCAGTTTTTTCTTGTCAAGAGCCAAATTGTTTTGATACTGCGATGAAAAGTGAGGCTGTTCCGTCTATTTTCTTTGTGAAAGACGCCAAGTTCCGTAGCATTTTTTTGATCCCCGCGCCAGGATAAGCCATCGCCGCTCGCTTGACACCCTAAACCAAGGTTAAACTCTTCCAAGGTATCTGAGATCATTTGTTTTCGAGGGCCGACAAAACTCTTGAAGATCATCATCACCTTGATAACAGGAAAGTTGAACCAGACGTGCTGTTACAGACTGGTAGGCTACCCACTTGAAATGAAAAGGAACCGGAAATAACGCTTTCTTGACCAGTCCGACCCATGATCCAAACCCGGAGAACAACCAGGTTCGCACCAGCATCAGCAGCCAGGAAGCCTCTTCCCTGGTCATCGAAAAGAGCGTCGATGTGGTGACTCCAAGCATCGGCTCAGCGGTGACCTTCACCGTGACTGTGACCAACAATGGTCCCATTGCCACCGAGGCGACGGTGGTTGACGCGCTCCCCGCCGGTTTGACTTATGTAAGTCACACTACCGCCACCGGCACCTATGTCATCACCCCAACCGACCCGGAGGACGTCTGGGCGGTGGGAACTCTGACTACCGGCCAATCGGCCGTCTTAACCATCATCACCCTGGTAACTCTCCGTGGTCCGCACGTCAACATAGCAACCGTCAATGCCAATGTGCAGAATATCAATGCCGCCAATAATTTTGCATCTGCTACCGTCAACGGCAGCAGCCCGGCGCCATTGCCCAGCTTAAGTGGCTGGGGATTGGCACTATTGGGGATCTCCCTCCTCGCCATCGCTGCCTGGCGCTTTCGTCGAATGCGAGATCAACGAATATTGTAACCTGCGAAGTTCCGAGTAACGACAAGAATGGGAGCTTTGAAGCCCCCCATTCTTTTTCCCATATCAGCGGCAGACAGCCACTCATTTCATAGGTCGTTAGCGCCCCCCGATTCTAGTGAGTTCCCTCCATTCCTCTTTTTCCAGGAAACTTCCCGGGACGTTCGCTTCCATCTCCCGGTACAGGTTAAATGGGACAGAGAATGTCATCTTATCTTTTCCCAGTTGCTTTCGGACAGCTTCCCGAGCCATGATATCGGTCAGACCAAGGACCGCTCGCGGATTCTCCGAACCGCTTTCCGCATAGGTGCATACTCCCATCGCCTGACACCCGGCTGCCCCGGCTGCGACGATGATCCCATCCCGGATCCTTCCAGTATGGAAATTCGCAAGAATGGAAAGGGCGGAGATCTGGTCTGCGTTGGCCAGGAATACAACGCTCCGGACCATTTCGCCTTCCTGGACTGAAGACAAGGGTTTCATCACGATATACTTCTCCTCTATATCGTAGAGGGGGAGATTCTCCAGGAATCTTCGAACCACCGCCGGGTTCTTCATCAGGCGTTCCCCATCTTGCAGCAGTTTCTTGTGACGAAGGTCAGGGCCGCGCTCGGCGATTGCTGCGTATTCCTCTTGGCTGGTTGCCGCATCGATCCCGTTGGAGAGAAAACAGCAAAAACCCTCCTCGGTGCGCGCAATGTGCTCTTGGAATGGTCGTCCGAAGCCAAGCCCCATGGCCGCTCCGGCGCAACCCACCGCTTCCCGGCTGAACACGGCGATCCGTCCTTCACCGGCAACTTTTGCGTACAACCGCATTACGCAGCTCCAAACGCCTGGCTTGAGCTCGAGGGCGCCATCGGGTTTTTCGTCAGTCCAAACGATAGCGACCGGTTTCGTGGAGAGTCCGGCCGCTCTGGCAATTTTGCACTCTATCGCCATCTCTTCCTCGCTTTTTTTCTCCGATTCTCGATCGTGTGTTTCGTCATTGGCAAAAAAGACAAAACTGAGGGGCCGCTCATTTCATGAATGGGGCGCTGTCCCCAATTCTCACGGGGTTGCAGGCGCTCCGCTGGGAACCCACTTCGCGGATATCTTGCCAAACGTTCCGTCCGTCTTCATTTCCTCGAAGCTTCGGCGCCATTCGCTGACAATGGCATCGGAGGTATCCTTGGAGAAGGCGATGTAGAACTCGTAGGTCTTGATGACGTAAGCTGGAACAATCTGGTCCATGCTGTATCCGGCTTCTTTGAGGATTTCAGGAGCCGTCGTGTCTGTGAAAGCACAGAGATCTACCTTTCCCTCCACCAGCTTCTTGGCGTTTTCCGCAGGAAGTTTTGTGCTTTCCAGGTTCTTAAAATCGAGGCTGGTCAGAAATTCTTTTGAGAACCAGCCGTCCACAACGCCAATTTTCCCAGCTTTCTTGGCGTCTTCAAGGTTGTTAATAACAATACCGGAGCCACTTTTCGCGTAGAGGATGTCATTATAACTGCCGATAGGCCCTACCCACTTGAAAAGCGTTTCCCGTTGTTCTGTGCGCGTGGTGCTGAAAAGAAGGACATTCTTCTCTTTGAGGGCCAGGTTGTACGCGTCGTCCCAGGCCATCATCTTGATATTGTCCGGCTGATTCAAGCGTTTGAGGATCTCCTGAACAACCTCCGTGGCAAAACCGGTCACCTTCCCGTCTTTCATGAAGGTAATAGGAGGGTAGTCCTCCGTTAGAAGCTGAAGGGACGGCGCGTTGCTTGTTCCCGCACATCCCGCCAGCAATACGAGGATCCCGAAGAAAGCTGCCACTGTGAACCATCTTCTTGCTGCTAATAGCAATTTTTTCTCCATTCTGAAGGGTATTGTTTTTGAAACATTCGTTAATTCTAATGAGTCCTTTGGCGTTTCAGCTTAAAAAAGCATTAGACTAATAGCGCAATTCCGGCAAATCATCAACTCTTAAATGGGGACAGCCATCGATTTCTTCTGGTTTCTTTTCAATCACAAGCGTGATCGTCGTTCACTATCCAGCAATGTCCTTAACCGGCTTATTCCCTCCCCAACTCATCGTCCAATTCGTGAAGCAGGAATAGGCTGATATCATCCATTGTCTTCTCGTCCTCGCGGAAGGGACGATCCAGCTTGTGGAGCAGTCGGAGAATGTAGACAAAAAGAAACGACAGGAAGACAAGGATGACGATGGCATCGGATGCGGGTTCGATCTTTGTGAAAAGGAGCAGGGCCAGCACCAGGATAACAATCGATTCCATGAGAATGAACGAGGAGGGGAGGAAATCAATGCGCTGAATGTAGTAGAGCCGAAGTAAGGATTTGCGGATGGTCCCTTCCTCAGTTTTCAAGCGGACGATGAAGTTGGCCGGAACCCCTAGCCGTTCCATCTCCAGGAACGAGGCTGACAATCGCGAAAGAGAGGCTAATGCCTGGCGAGACTTGATGTCCAGGAGAACCCGGCGAAACTGCACCAATAAATCGCGCAGCGTATTCACCAAACGGGCCAGATCAAAGGATGGATGCGTTTCTTTGGTGTACTTTCCCTCTTCCCAAATGGCTCGGATGGACGAAGCGATCTCTGCCGGGATCTTTTCGCTCTCCTTGTAGTCGGACATGGTCCCGGTCAAGATCAGACCGAAGAGGAAGATGCCGCCGGCAATAATGCTGGTGAATAAAGCGTTCTGCCCGATGAATTCCCACCCAAGCATCTCCAGGAGCAGCTTGACCCCCACTAAAAGGAGAACCGCCAGGCTGCTCTCCAGAGCGATCCTCCATTTTATGAAAAACCCTTGCATCTATCTCATCTCCTCCAGGTTGATCTGGTTTGTTCAAGTTTGTCTATTCTAGGGCTTTCACAAGAGCCGTGGAAGGGCTTGACAGGCACGAATCGGAGTTTCCTTGCGCCTCCATGCCTCGCGGCCTATAATCCCCAACTAATCCCTTTTTTAGTCCGCATACCTTCCCAAGGATAGAACCCTCGCGAGTGCAAGTCAGCTTACAAGAACAGGATGAAACTCCAATGGAAATAAGATACGACAAAATCGCCAATCGAGAGAAAGTCTGGGCTGCCCTCAGCTCGGTGCTGGCTGCCGTGCTGCTGACCGTGATGAAACTAGTAGTTGGTCTGATGACCAACAGCTTGGGCATCTTGGCTGAAGCGGCTCACTCTGGTCTGGATTTGGTGGCAGCCATCGTTACCCTTGTGGCGGTTCGCATCGCAGATCAGCCGGCCGACAAGGATCATCTCTACGGGCATGGAAAAGTGGAGAATATCTCTGCCCTCTTCGAGACCCTGTTGCTCTTGATCACCTGTGTCTGGATTATCTACGAGGGAGTGTCACGGCTTTTCTTCCGCCCGGCAGATGTGGATCCCTCTATATGGGCCTTTCTCACCATGGTGATTTCCATCGGGGTGGATGTCTCCCGTTCGCGGATGCTCTACCGGGTCGCCCGCAAGTACAACAGCCAGGCGCTGGAAGCGGACGGACTGCATTTCAGCACCGATGTCTGGAGCTCCAGTGTAGTCATCCTGGGCCTGGTGGGTGTCGTCTTGGCCAACCAGTTCCCCGCACTGGGCTTTCTGCGGCAGGCCGATGCGATGGCGGCGCTGATGGTTGCGGCGATTGTGATCTACGTCAGCCTGCAATTGGGTAAACGCACCGTGATGGCGCTGGTCGATACCGCCCCCAAAGGGGTGGCCGATCAGATCCGCCGGATTGTCGAAGCAGTGCCCGGCGTAAAGAACTGCCATCATCTCCGGGTTCGCTATGCCGGGGCTTACAGCTTCGCTGACATCCACGTACTGGTGGAAGGCGGGTTGAAATTGGAAGAGGTCCACACTATCACTCAAGCCATCGAGAAGGCGATCTCTGAACAACTGCCTGCCGTTGATTTGGTCATACATCCGGAGCCGGATTCACCGCAGTTCCGTCCCAAGGATCCGTCAGCGTAATCGGCGCTTAGCCGGCACTTCCCTCTTCAGCGTCTACTATTTCAGAAAAGGAGAAATAAAATGCAGTGTCCCGTTTGTAGCGAACGATTGCGAGAAGTCGAAAAGTATGGTGTGACACTAGATTTTTGCCCTGGTTGCAAAGGAGCATGGTTGGATCGGGGAAAGTTGGAACAGATCGTAGGTGGCCAGCCAGAGAAAGCAAAAGAGGTTGAACCGTCTTCATTCAATAATCGTTCAAGCGCTCAAACCAGCGAACGACGAGAGCAAGACGTTCGGAACGAAAAAGGGAACGAGACCGGCAAAGGTCGCCGCGAGCGAGGCTCCTGGTTGTCGGACATCTTTGAGTCATTTGGCGGCGGCGACTAGACCTTCAGGGACGTTGTTCAATTGTTGACTAGAACCGCCATGGCGGTTCCATAACCCCATCCTATCCATCGGATCGATTCCTCTCGATACCCTGTTCCTCTCCAGGCAAGGGTCGTAGGCGACAACGGGAAAAGGTAATGTCCCCGACGGGTATGATGCAAGAGACATCATGCCCTCTAGCAGACGCGTTGAGGGATCAATCTTCTCAACTTACCTCTTGATAGAGGGTGTGACCAAGAATTGCTTGACAACTTAACAACGTCCCTGAAGTTATCCCGGAAGCCTGATGGCGAAACGGCATCGGTCGGAACCGTCGAGGACCGATTGTTTCACTTCAACCTCCAGCGATTCTCCGAAGACGTTATCGAAGAGGGTTTTTTCGTACCCTGCCGAGCAGTAACACCAGGTGGGTGGAACCACCGCCCCTTCCTTCAGAATGGTCGATGCAGCCAGTGGACAATGGCAGGCAAGATAGCGCTTCATGAGGGGATCGGTCTCGGTCAGATATTTGTCGGGGTCATAGGGAATTTTCGTGACATAGAGCGTGTCGCCCTGGCGGACCGCGGACAGCAATTCCTGGTTTGATTTGACGAAATCAACCACCCGTTGGGTAATCTTCTGTTCATACCAGAGCTTGTTCTCATCGCAATGCTGCTGGAGTTCATCAACCATTCGAGCGTGGCGGCCCATGAGGTACTGATCCACTGAAGAAGCTTTCTCGTAGCACGCCCTCTCTTTATCGAAAGCTGACGCCGGGATCCCATGGTGATTGCCGGCCAGGATTCGGCGACAGAGCTCGGAAGGCAGCCGCGACTCCATCCTCGCCATCATCTCCTGAACAATAGGGGGGAAGACTTCCGGTAGCGAACCAAGGGGTGGAACCTCGATCCCCTTGAACAATTCCTCCCCGATCTCCTCGCCAGCCAATTGCTGTGCTCTTAAGGAGATACTCGGAAGAACTCCGTACGGCCCGAAGATCTGCGTGAATAGAAGATAGACGGGCTCGTTCTTCAGGAGATAGCTATACCTCGCCAGGGCCAAGAGGCGCCCTTCCTCATTTTTTCCCTGCTTCAGGAGATCCCCGACATATTCCTTCATCTCCTCCGTGGTAATGTTCTCCATATCCAGCCCCACTGAGGCGTAGGCTTTCTCAAACTCCCCGATAAAAACCAGGGCTTGTTCCGTCTGAGCCTCGTCAAGACCCCTCGCCTTGCATCGCTCCTTGAAGGCTTCTTCTTGTTTGATCATTTCCCCTCCATCTTTCGAGTCGGATCTCGCGGTTGCCTCAGAGAATTCCCCTCAGAGCACGCCGGATCACTTACTATAAATCGGCCTTTCCCGTCGATCAAGACCGGACTCATTAAATTGGAGACTGCCACTGATTAAAAAACAGTGGGGCGGCTGTCCCCAATTTCTATACTCCGGGAAGCTCTATAATGCGACGCATGGAAGAACAGAAACTGAAGGATAAGGTCATCGTCATCACCGGCTCCAGCCGGGGGATCGGCCGAGCTATTGCTGAGGCCTGCGCCGCCGGTGGGGCTCATGTGGTGATCAGCTCGCGCAGTGAGCAGACAGTGCAAAGAGCAGCGAGCGAATTGCAGGGGAAAGGTTACTCGGTTAGCGGGATCCCCTGCGATGTAGCCAAACCAGCCGAGGTGGAGCGCCTCCTGCAGCATGCCCTGGAGACCTGGGGGCGGATCGACGTCTGGGTGAACAACGCCGGCCTCTCCGGCGGGATGAGGCCGCTGGAGGAGATCCCCAGTGGAGAGATCGGCGTCATCATCGATACCAACATCAAAGGGGTACTGGAAGGGTGCCGCCAAGTAATGCCCATCTTCCGCCGGCAGGGAAAAGGCGTCCTGATCAACATCAGCGGGTTGGGCGGAAAAGGCGAGCCGGCCGAGTTCTCCACCGTCTACGCCGCTAGCAAGGCAGCGGTAACGAGCCTGACCAAGAGCATCTCCCGGGAGCACAAGATGCCTGGCATCTCCGTCTTCGCCGTAATCCCAGGCATGGTCAACACCGACTTCTTTCGCGACATGAAGGTCAGCCCACGCTGCGTCAAGCGAAACGAGGGGATGCCCTACGTGCTGGACGCCCTGGCGCTGCCGGCTCCCTTCGTCGGCCAGTCAATCGCTGAGCTGGCCGCCCTTCCCCCCATAGAGACCAATGGCAAGCTTTTCAACCTATTGCGCGGGATGCGCCTTACAAAGGGGATCCTCAAGCTGATCCGTTACCGCCGGCAGGGAAAGATCAAGGATTGAGAATCGAGGGCAGCAAAATGAAGATCGCGGGAAAGGAATCATAATGGAGAAAGTAGACTTCAAGAAGCTCTATTCCAAGCTGTACAACCCGCCGCGCCAACCCGTACTGGTGGACGTGCCGGAGATGGGTTTCCTGATGATGGACGGTACCGGGAACCCGAACACCGCCCCGGCTTACCAGGAGGCGCTCGAAGTTCTCTACGCAATGGCCTACACCATCAAGTTTGCCCTGAAGAAAATTGGCGGGAGCCCGGAGTACGTCGTCCCTCCTTTGGAGGGGCTGTGGTGGTCGGACGATCCCGCTGATTTCCTGCTCCAACGCAAGGACAAGTGGAGCTGGAGCATGATGATCATGCAGCCGGAGGCAGTGACCGAGTCCGTATTCCAGCAAGCCCTGGCTGAGGCAAGAAAGAAAAAAGCGCGGCCGGCCCTGGACAAGATCCGTCTGGAGCGATTCCGGGAGGGGCTTTCCGCCCAGGTGTTGCATCTTGGATCCTACGCTGCGGAAGCTCCCGCCATTGAACAACTGCACGCCTTCATTCGAGCTCAAGTGCATCAACTGCGCGGTAAGCACCATGAGATTTACCTGGGGGATCCACGGAAAACAGCGCCGGAAAAACTGCGGACGGTGATCCGCCAGCCGGTCTCGCTTGACTGATCTCGCTACGGAGTAAGAGCGGCGAGGAAACTGCTCGCCGCCTTCAGAAACTCGACCGGTTCCTCCTCCTGCGGTAGGTGACCGCACTCGGGGATGACCACGAGGGACGCTTCTGGAATCTGGGAGGACAAGCGAATGCTTTGCTCGGTGGGGACGATCTGATCGTCGTCGCCAGTTATCACCAATGTGGGAACAGCCAATTGGGTCACACCGGCGGCCAAGTCGCCGGAACCATTGGCAAGGGTGAATTCCCACAGCGCGGCATCCCAATCCACAACCTTCAGCGGTTTGCGATACCCCTCCAGGATCTCCGGCGTGATCTTGGCTGGATTATGCCAAGCTGATTTTAGAAAGTCGATTCCGGCTTCCCCGATCGAGCGGACCAAAAGCGGCCCCAACCGGCGGAAAGGCGGAAACTGAGCCAGAATGCGGACAAACTCGGGGAGACCTCCGCCGGCGTAGACAGCCGGGTCCACCAATACCAGGGCTTGCACCCGCTCCGGGTAGCGCAGGGCTGTTTCCGCAGCCAACGTCCCACCAGCTGAGTGCCCGACCAGTATCGCTTTTTGAACTCCGAAGCGGTCCAGCCAGGCAATCAGTTGTCCAACCTGGGCGGGCAGCGCATAGGGGTTCTCTCTCGTCCAGGCTAGAGGGCGGGCGGTGAGACCGAAGGCGGGACGGTCATAGGCCAATACCGTGCCCAGGCGTGAAAGTGGCTCCATGACATCTCGCCAGGAATAGAGACTGGCGCCGAAGCCGTGCAGCAGGACGATGAATGGTTCACCCGCACCCTTCAGCTTATAGTGGAAGCGCAGCCCAGCCACTTCGGCGAATTGGCTGTCCGCGTCGGCGAGCTGCTCTGCGGCCACCAGACCGGCCAGAGGGGGAACCGGGATTAAATAGGGAACCACGACGAACAAGAGCAGCAGGATCACGACCGCGATCAGCAAACCGCGGACCCATCTTTTCCTCTTCTTCTTGGGCTGAGCTGTTTCTGCCTGGTTGTCAGTCATTGGTTCCTTCGTTGGTTAGATTGACACGACTCGTGTCATCCTCCGACAAGAGTACCAGGATCCAACGAGTTCCCTCAAGATGTTCGCTAGGGGAGAATCTGGGAGATGCCGGACGAAAATTGCAGACAGTCACCAGAGAAAGAAACGAGTGGCTGTCCCCAAATAACCTATAATTCTGGCATGGAACAAATGAGATGGAAACAAGCTTGCCTGGAATGCATCGAAGCGGCTGAAGCTGCCTTTCTAACCACGATCGGCGAGGATGGGTTTCCCCGCACCCGCGCCATGCTTAACCTGCGGAATAGCGGCCAATATCCTCAGCAGGTCTCTTTCTTCGCCAACCACCGCGAGGATCTGCTGCTTTACTTTTCCACCAACACTTCCTCCCTGAAGCTGGCGCAGATTCGCCTAAACCCACGCGCCTGCGCCTACTACTGCCTCCCCGCCCTCTTCCAGGGAGTAATGCTGGCCGGCCCCCTGGAAATCGTCGACGATTCCGCCTTGCGCCATGCGCTTTGGAATGAGGGTTGGCAGCGGTACTATCCCCAGGGACCGGATGATCCCGATCACAGCGTGCTGCGCCTACGGCCGAGCCTGGTCGAGGGTTGGATCGAGGGCACTCGCTTCACCTTCCGCTGGCCGGCGCCTTAGCTTGCTCAAAAGGGGGTATATGTCCTCCATACCTGATGGATGGTATGCCTCCTTGTGACCCTGGGTATCCCGTTATTCTTCGGTTTCTCCTGTACGGTGCTTTTTCCGGCCTTTGCGCAGGGAGTTCTCGGCGGCGGCGCATTCAGCTTTCTTACTCCTCGGTTTTGTCTTCTCCCGAACCTGCAAACTATCCACAGCCCTAGCAGCCTGGTCTGTCTGGTCCTCGGTGTGGTGGTGGTGATCCTGATCCCCTCGCTCCCGAAAGAGGCCGTAACCAGCCAAGGATCAGGGCCGTCAAACGAGGATTAGTTGACAACTGAACAACGTCCCTGAGTTAAGCGGGCAGGGAAAAGGAGAAAGTGCTCCCTTCCCCCAAGACGCTCTGCACTCTTATCTGCCCTCCATGACCCTCCACGATCCGGCGAGCGATGGCCAATCCTAACCCCGTGCTCTTCTCCCCAGCAGTGCCTATTTTGCGCGGGCCGCCAAATGGCTGGAAGATCTTCTCTTGATGCTCGAGGGAGATACCAAGCCCGTGATCGGAGACAGCCACTTCCACTTCCCCCTCGCCAACAGACAACCGCACTTCGATGGTCTGACCGGCGTGGGAGAACTTGACGGCATTACTGATGAGGTTGTTCAGCACCTGTTCGATTTTATCGACATCAATCGGTAAAATCGGGCGCACAGGAGCAGGCTGAAAGATGATCTCGATGCCCTTCCTTTGGACCAGGTAACGCTGGCGAGTCACGACCTCTTCCAGAAGAGCTGCCACATCGGATTCCTGGCGTTCCAAGCGCAAATGCCCCGCCTCGATGGCAGAGAAGTCCAGCAGGTTGTCGACCAATCCACGCATGAATCGCAGCGAGCGCTGCTGGATAGCCAAGAACTCGGTTACCCGCGGGCTGGTGGAGGAAACCGTCTCCTCCTGCAGGTATTCGCCGTACATTTCCATGATGGCTAGCGGGTTTCGCAGATCGTGCGCTACCATTCCCGAGACCCGGTTTTTTTCCTCCAACACCCGCTCCAATTGAATGTTCTTCTTGGCCAGTTGCCGTTGCAAATCGAGAAGCTCGTTGTTCAGTTGCATCAGGGCGTCCCAATAGACCATCTGCGTACCGCACTGTGCCCGGTGCGCTTGTACGAGTTGGAGAAGCGATGCTTGCAGCTCTGCGTCCAGGGCTTCGGCCAAGGCGGTTACTTGCATCAAGTCGGAGACGCCACCCACAGCCATCACCAGGAAACCATTCGAAACAGAGCACGCCGAGAATTGGAGAACCTGGGGGATGCCAACACCGCAAACCGTCATTTCCCAACAAAGCGCCAATCCTGAACTGAAAACAGCGCTCAGGAAAGACGACGCCTTGGTCTGATCAGCCGAATCGACCAAATGTAGTAACGTGTTCCGGCTTGGCAACATCAGGCCAAGCGTGTCGTTTAGCGCGGACAACACCTCTCCCCTAGCGTCCGCCAGAAAAACCAGGGAGATAGGGGAGTAGGGAGATCCCTGGGATTCCACTATCCTGCCAGCAGTTGCTCCCCTACCCGCACGGCCTCCTCGGCATCGCGCGCACTGCCATCGGCTCCCACCTTGCGCCAAAGGTCGGGGTCCAGGGTGAAGGGGTAGCCGCCCACCATAATCTTCACGCGACGGCCCACTCCGCTCTGCCGGACATCGCGGATCAGGGCTTCCACCTTGCTCAAATGGAAAGGCATGGTGGCGGAGATGCCCAACAGGTCAGCCTTCTGTTCCTTCAGGGAGGAGATGATGGCGGTTGGGGGGACATTGGCGCCTAAGTAGTAGGTGTCCCACCCTCCCATTTCGAAGAAGTCCGCTACAAACCGCAGACCGATCTCGTGCAGCTCTCCGCTGATGCAGGAGGCGACGAAGGTTCGGCCGTTCCTCTCCTGGCGGAAGATCAAGGGATAGAGCTGAGACATGACCATCTGGGTAGCTGCCGTGCAGAAGTGCTCCTGCGCCACGGTAATCTTGCCCAATTGCCAAAGGCGGCCGATCTCGAGCTGTACGGGCTGAAAGACACCCAAGTATAGATCTCGCACTGGCATGCCCTTCTCTACCTCTTCCAGGATCAAGCAGCTTGCTGTGCGGCGGTCCGCCCGCAGCAGGCTGTTCAGGTATTGCGTGGCAAGCAGGGCCATCGGGGCAGTCTCCCCCAGCATCGTCGGCAGGTCTCCCGGCAGCGTTGTCATCCTGATCATTCCTTCAGCAAGGTATCTGGTGGGAACGACTGCCAGCCCCGCAGGCATCATTTCGCTGAGGGTCTCTTTGACAGCGGCCAGGCTGTTCAACACATCGCCCTCGCCTACTCCCACTCTGGGCAGGAAGACCTTGAGCCAGCGCAGGTAATCCTCGAAAAGAAGCGGGCTTTCGCGGGTCACCGCTTCAGCCAAGTACTGAAGGTGATAGTTCATGTCCTCCAAGGCGTGAATCTTTTGACGCTCGCTATAGCCGCTTTCCAGCTCTGGCTGCTGACTATACTGGCGATGCATGGCAAATTGCGCCAACTCGGCGCGGCGCGCATTCAGATAATCGCCAGCCAGCTTGGCTGGATCCTCCAGTGTGCGATCGTTTTCTACCAGCATCCTATCTCCTTTTCCGGCAATCTCTCTGCCCGGATTCTCTTCCCTCCTCGCTGCGAGGATAGCACAGGAATGAACCCATGTCTCCGCCTGCGGCAGAAGGTCATCCACGGCAACGCCAAGAGGAAGAGGAAACGCAGCTTGCTATAATAACGGCGATGATACGGTTATTGGCCTCCATTCCATATACGATAGCAATGCTTCCTGTTCCACTGCCCCTGGGATGCCCGGCTTTGGGCAAATTCGAGATTCCCTGACGGTCCGGTGATGCGCTGGAAACGGTATGATCGGGATTGCCCCCATTCCTACACGATTGGGGTCTTCCCCACCTTGGAGCTGCTGACCCAGCAACCTGAGCAAGTGGAGGAGGTGATCCTCTCCTCGCGCGGGCAGCAAAACCAAGGAGCCATCGCCATCGACGAACTCTGCCGGCGGCGAGGGATCCCTTGCGCGGTGGATGATCGCATGGTGGAACGGCTTTCCTCCACTGAGAACGCCTATGCAATCGGCGTCTTTCGGAAATACGCCACGCCCTGGGATCCCGCCATCAGCCAGATGGCGCTGGTTCATCCCAGCGATATGGGCAATCTAGGAACCATCATCCGCACGATGGTCGGCCTCGGCTTGCCACGACTGGCGATCATCCGCCAGGCCGCTGATATCTTCCACCCCAAGGCGATCCGCGCCTCGATGGGCGCCTTGTTCCGCCTCTCCTTCCGCCATTTCGATTCCTACGCCGCCTGGCGAGAAGCCTTCCCTGGCGACGTGTACGCTTTCCTTACGAACGGAGAGAGCGACCTGGAGGAGATCGTTATGCAGCCACCCTACGCCCTGGTCTTTGGCAACGAGGGCGCTGGCCTGCCAGCCGATATCTCGTCTAGCGCCAAAACAGTGCGGATCGCCGCCTCGCCGGCGGTCGACTCGCTGAGCCTGCCCGTCGCCGTGGGCATCGTCCTCTATCACCTCATGGGGTCAGGTCTTTAGATTTAGCGTTCTTCCCATCACACTCAGGATCTCAGATCGCAGCGACCGAAATACTTGACATCTAGAGGGTGGCAACAGGCTTCCGCAGCGGAACCCTTTAGCTCCTTCCATCACTCTCTGCTGATTTGGCGCCTGGTTCCAGGACGCTTCCATCTCCCCAAGAAAAAGGTTCATCTCCGCTTCTTTCCCTTACGAGTGGCGGTGACAACAGTTGGAGACATTATTAAATGGTGCGGACCGTCGCGTCGCTTGAATCATGCTCCGCCGGTTGCTCCGTCCTATGGCGGATCCTCGTGACGGGGAGCATTAGAGACAGTGATGCCGACGATTCGGCCGATCAGGATAGCTACATAGAGGGTACCCATGACCTCCTCCAGCATAGTCGCCAAACGAGCTAGCGAGGTTAGCGCCAGGATGTCGCCGAAACCGGTGGTAGTGAGAGTGGTGAAGGAGAAGTAGAGGTAATCGGTGGCGGTCATCCCAGCGGTATAAGAGCCTGGGAAGAGCAGTGCGATCAGGTGATGGACGTTGGCCCAAGCGACTCCCAGCAGCAGGAAAACGGTGGCGGCAGCATAGATTGTATTGGCGTCTACCTGCCGGCTGCGGGCCAGGTAAGACACCAGCAGTACGGTTAAGTAGCCGTAGAATACAGTAGAGACAATCGACTCGATGAGGGCAGTGGAAGGCGTAGGAATGATGCAATTTATCCAGAGAACGGCGATCTGGAGGGCGCCGAGCACGCCTAAAACGCGCAACAGGCGTGTCTTTTCTCCGCGCAAGCCGCCCACTGAGACCAGCGGGATCAGCGTCCCCAGCGAGGCCCACACCAACCGCGCGGGCAACCCCTGCAATCCCCAGGCAAGAGTGGTGATCATGTAGAAGACCATCACCACTAAGAGGACTAGAGGGTGCGTGCGGGGACGATAAGTATACGGATGGCTGAACTTGGTAGAACCGCCGGCCTCCGGAGTGGTTGTTTCAGGTTGGGCAGAACTCGTCGATGCAGAATTTGGGAGTTTTCTATCCATCGGTCTTATTCTACGGGCACTTCAGCGGGCGAGGCAAGGATGTCTGCCCGAATGCTTCCGGTCTGCGAAGATTGTTCTGTCCTTATGGTTTGGCGAAGACGAGATAGAAAACGTGTTTCGTTCTCTCCGAGGCAATTTGCTGGAAGCCAGCTTCTTCGGCCAAGCGGATGTAGTCCTCTCCGCCGCGAGGTTCTTGAGGCCATCTCCTGCCGTAGCCTGTCTCCTTCATCTCCCCACCGATGTGGTATCGCAAATGCACAAGGTACATCTCTTTTTCCGTTTCCGGGCGTCCTGCCAGATCGATATCCCACAAATGCAAGCGCCCTCCGGCTTTCAGGACCCGCCAGGCCTCGGCCAACACCTTCCGTTGGTCTTCTCGCTCGTCTAGATACATCATCGAGAAGAAAGCAGTCGCGGTCGTGAAGCTGCTGTCAAGAAACTTAAGATCCCGTGCATCCATGACCATCTTCAAGGGACCTTCCGCGGCTTCTTCCAGTTCCTCCCTCAGTAGATCGATGGCCACCACTTCCTTGCCCTTCAGTCTGCCGATGACCCCTTCGCCGCCTCCCCCGATATCGAGGATCAGCCCCTCTGAGGCAAAATCCTTGATCTCAAGGTCCACCGGATCAAACACATAGCAACGGTTTACCATTTCTTCCATCGACTTTCCTCCGTCTCGTCGCTTTGCGGGAATTGTCTGCCTTCTCCACCGAACCATAATTGGGAGAATCCGCATTCAAATCCTTCCGTCAGACCGGAATGCTTGCTCGTCCAGCGGATCCTAGCCAATCCTGACATCGGATAAGAGTATAGACCAGTCCCCCTCGGGGAGCGAGTCGAAAGGAGAGTTCAACTTTCTTTACGGAGGTCAGTACCAAAGGGTTGCGATACCAGCCGGAGGAGACGGAATCAAGCTTCTCAGCCTATCCGCCCAGAAATCGCCTCGCGAGTAACATTCGATCCCCTCTCGGTTGTCATGGGCTCGCTGCCGATGCCCTGTAAATGGTCCGGGTCTCGCGGGTGACAGTCACGCGTCAACAATCTATGATAAACTTTCCGGCAGGAAAATGGGGAATCACCCTCTCCGACAAGGCAAGGTTTGTCTGTTGCGAGATCAAAGACGATTCCCTGGTCTCTGCTTGAAAGATATACAACTCAAGGAGGATGCACAGCATGGCAACATTGTCAGTTCTTCGATTTGAAACGGCGGATGGTGCGGAAAAAGGGTTGGAGACGGTGAAGGAACTGCAAAAAGGGAATCTCATCCAACTTCATGACGCAGCCGTCGTTGCCTGGCCGGTTGGCGCCAAGCGGCCGAAGACCCACCAATTGGTCAACACGGCAGGCGCTGGCGCCCTCGGTGGAGCCTTCTGGGGAATGCTCTTCGGGATGATCTTCTTCGTGCCGTTCCTCGGCATGGCGGTAGGTGCGGCGATCGGGGCGATGTTCTCGGGTTTCAAAGATTTCGGTATCAGTGAAAGCTTCGTCAATGATGTCCGCGCCAAGGTCACGGAAGGAAGCTCCGCCTTGTTCCTTCTTACCAGCAACGCCGTTGAAGACAGAGTGATTGATGCCTTAAAGCAGTTACCAAAATTCGAGCTCCTTTCCACCAGCCTTTCCAAAGAGGAAGAACAGAAGCTTCGGGACGCCTTCGGCGAATAGACGATCGTAAACCGGGAAGAGCGCAATCTTTCCGCGACTTCTCGTGTGCCTAGTGTTAATGCATAAAGCGAAGCGCAGCCATCCTGAAAGAGAGGATGGCTGCGCTTCGCTTTACTTGCAGCTCTTTTGCGTTCCAGCCAACAATGGAACAACGTCCCTGAACTAAAATTTCAGCACGGAGACGTTCTCACCATCCTCCACCCGGCCATCATCGACGAAGCCGAAGGCGTGGTAGAAGGGGCCAGGTGAACCCTCGCCGGGCTCGTAGCTGAGGAGCAGCTCCTTTGCCCCGGGAAGTTTTTTCACATGCTCCACTATCAGCGCCAGAGCCTTCCAACCGAAGCCGCGGCGCTGATACCGCCGGTCGATCATGAAGCGCCAGAGGAAATACTCCTGCTTCTCCCGGTCGTCGCTGAGCATTAGGAAACCTACCGGAGTCTCATCGGCGTAGATCGCCCGAAACCAAGCCACATCGCTTGCGAAGTGCGCTTGTGCGATCGACTTGGCATTGGTCGCGACGAACTGCCGTTGATTCTCATGAACCTCCAGAGCGAGGATCGCTCCAAGCGTGTCCTTGGTGACCTCGCGAAAGCCAACTACTGCGTCAGTTGGGATCATTGCGTCCTCGTCCATCGTGTTCCTTTCCGTTTTTACCCACTGTGGCACCCCAAACCTCATGCGGTCAAGCCCCTGGATACTCTGCTCGACCTGCGCTTGGTACGGTCCCGATCCCCTGATTCTTTAGGAGTCAGATGGGTGCCCACATCCCTTCGTTTGACACTTCAATCGGACTGGATGTAATAATTCCCCGTATCTTCCTCTAAAAGAAACACGTTTTAAATTGGCAGAATAGCACCTTGAAAGGAACTCAGCGGATGCGAATCATCCTGGCCAAGATTGGTTTAGACGGACATGACAAGGGGTTGAAAATCATCGCCCGCGCTCTCAGCGAAGCGGGACATGAGGTCATCTACCTGGGACTGCGCAATACCGCTGCCCAGATCGCCGCTGCTGCCCTGCAGGAGGATGCCGATACGGTCGGCGTCAGCGTCCTCTCCGGCGTGCACCGGACAGCGGCTAAGCAATTGGTGCGCGAGCTGCGCGCTCTCGGCGCTACTCCACGGATTGTCCTCGGCGGGACCATTCCCCCGGAGGAGATCCCCATCCTGCAGGAAATCGGCATCGACCGGGTATTCCCGGTGGAGACAAGCCTGGAGGAGATCCTGCAAGCCTTCCAGGAGCCGTCCAAGATTGGGGAACATCCTTCACAGGTTCCAGTGAATCAAGAACAACCGCATCCCTCCCCCCCCGAAGAGGTCACCACCGACTCCGGGATCCCTGTTTTGCCGGTATACACCAAAGAGAATCTCTCCGCTTTCGATGAGGCCAGTGCGCTCGGCTCGCCTGGCGATTTCCCCTTTACCCGGGGACCCTATCGCAGCATGTACCGCGGCCGGGTGTGGACCATGAGGCAGTACGCCGGCTTTGGCACTGCTGCTGATTCCAACCTCCGTTACAAGTACCTCCTCTCTCAAGGGCAAACTGGGCTCAGTGTGGCTTTCGACCTGCCCACCCAGCTCGGCTTCGATTCGGATGACCCTGCCATCACTGAGGAAGTAGGGCGAGTCGGGGTGGCTGTCGATTCGGTCGAGGACATGGCTACCTTGTTCGAGGGGATCCCGCTTGACCAGGTCAGCGTAAACTTCACCATCAACTCGACCGCCATCCTGATCCTGGCTATGTTCGCGGTGATGGCCGAGGAGCGGGGCTTCAGCCTTGGCGATCTAAGCGGAACGGTGCAGAACGACATGATCAAGGAGTACCTCTCCCGCAACACCTACATCTTTCCCCTGGAAGCCTCGCTGCGCATCGCCGCGGACGTCATCGTCCATTCCGCCGCTCATTTCCCCCGTTTTAACCCGATCAGTTGTTCCGGCTACCACATCCGCGAGTTGGGAGCCGACGCCGTGCAAGAACTGGCCCTCACTTTACAGGCGGCCGTCACCCTGGCCGAGGAGATCTGCAAGCGCGGCATCGAGGTGGATCGCTTCGCTCCCCGCTTGTCTTTTCAACTAGCCTGCGGTCAGGACTTCTTCGAGGAGATCGCCAAGTTCCGAGCAGCGAGACGGATGTGGGCGCGGATCATGCAGGATCGGTTTCGGGCCCGAAATGAAGACTCTTGCAAGTTCCGCGTCTTTTCCGGCGGCAACGGCATCAGCCTTACAGCCAAGGAGCCTCTCAACAACATCGTCCGCGGCGCTTACCAATGCCTGGCTGCGGCCCTGGGGGGAGCCCAGGCTATCCATGTCCCTGCCTTCGATGAAGCCTTCGCCATCCCCACCAAGGAATCAGCGCTCCTCTGCTTGCGCACACAGCAGATCGCTGCCTACGAGACGGGCATCACCCGAACTGCCGATCCCCTGGCCGGCTCCTACTTCCTGGAGACGCTCACCAACGAGCTGGAAAGACGCGCCTATGCATTGATGGAGCGGATCGAAGAACGCGGCGGACTGGTAGAGGGCATCAAGAGCGCCTGGATTCAACGAGAAGTGATCAATTCCGCCTATCGCACCCAACAAGCTATCGATTCCGGACGCAAGGCGATCGTCGGCGTCAACCGCTTCCCCTCCCAGACCAGCGAGGGGGCTGGTGTAAAAAAAGAGAGGCCGCCGGACGGCGTAGTGGAGGAGCAGGTTCAACACCTCCGCCACCTGAAGGAAAATCGGGATGCCGAACGGGTGCGCGAAGCGCTGGCCGAGCTGGAACGTATTGCAGCTACTTCAGAGAACCTCTTCCCGGCAGTGATGGAGGCCGTGCGCGTTCGCGCCACCCTCGGCGAGATGGTGGAAACGATGAAACAGGTCTTTGGCGTGTACCGGGAAAAACCGGCTTCATAAGGAGCGTCGAGATGGACAGCCTGGATGGGATTCGCGTACTTGATCTAACTCAATTCCTTTCCGCATCCTACACTACCCAGATCCTTGGCGACCTCGGCGCAGATGTGATCAAGGTAGAACCGCCAGGCCAAGGAGAGGTTTACCGGCACTACGGGCCCAAGTTCATCGGCGGGGAGAGCACCAGCTTCCTCAGCTTGAACCGGAACAAGCGAAGTCTGGCCGTCAACCTCAAGGATCCGCGCTCCCGACCGCTGATGAAGCGGTTGGCGGAGTCAGCCGATGTGCTTGTGGAGAACTTCCGCCCAGGCAAGCTGAAGGCGTACGGCCTCGATTATCCTTCCCTCTGCCAGCTGAACCCGCGATTGATTTACTGCTCGATCTCCGGCTTCGGCCAGACCGGCCCTTACGCCGAGCGAGGCGGCTTCGACCTGGTCGCCCAGGGAATGTCCGGCCTAATGGCCGTCACCGGGGAAGCGGACGGCCCCCCCCTGAAAGTAGGGTATCCGATTACCGACATCGGCGCTGGGATGTACGCCGCCATCGGCATCCTGGCTGCCCTTGCGGCCAGGGGGAAGAGCGGCAGGGGACAGTGGGTGGACACTTCCTTGTTCGAATCGGGAGTGGCCTGGGGAATGATGGCTGCGCTCAATTATTTCGCTGACGGCTCTGTACAGGGACGGATGGGCTCTGCCAGCCCGCAGAACGCCCCCTACCAGGCCTTTCGGGCGAAAGACGGCGTCTTCAACGTGGGCACCGGCAATGACGCGCTATGGATCAAGTTCTGCCAGGCATTCAATTTGGAAGCCCTGCTGCAGGATCCCCGCTACCGGGACAACGCCGGCCGTGTCGCCCACCAGAGCAGCCTTTCCCGCGATATCGAAGAAGCGGTCAAGGAGTTGCCGTTGGCGGAGTGCATCCGTCGCCTGGAGGAGGCGGGGATCCCCAACGGACCCATTTATTCTATTGATGAAGTGCTCGAGGATCCCCAGGTACAGGCGCGAGGATTGGTCTTGAAGATCGACCACCCCAAGGCTGGCTCGGTCCTCAACCTGGCCTTCCCAGTTCAGCTCTCCCAGACACCGGCACGGGTGCGCAGCGCCCCGCCGCTGTTGGGCGAACATAGCGAGGAAATCCTGCTGGAACTGGGCTTTGGCGCGGCCAAGATATCCCGCTGGACGGAAGACGGTGTGATCGGGAAGGAAGGCTAAAAATGAGCTGGATCATCTCTGGCGGGACCGTGGTGACCCCGTGGGGTCGCCAGGTCGCTGATGTCTTTGTAGAGGACGGGATCATTCAGGCGGTGGGGAAAAACCTGAGGCTCCTTTGCCCGAAAGGCTCCGAGGTTATCGACGCCTCCGGCTGTCTGCTACTGCCCGGGGTCATCGACGCCCACGTTCAGTTGGAGGGGGAGTACAAAGAGACAGTGATGACGGACGACTTCTTCTCCGGCACCCGCGCCGCGGCTTGCGGAGGGATCACCACCATCATCGACTTCGCCGTGCAACCCCAGGGCGGGCATTCCGCTCTGCAAACGCTGAAATCAAGGCGAGCGCAGGCCGATCCCAAGGTCTGCGTTGATTATGCCCTTCATGTCGGCATCACTGACCCAAATGAGATGACGATGCAGGAAATCAGGCCGATCATGGAAACTGGGGTGACCAGCTTCAAGTGCTACATGACCTACCGCCAGCGGGGCCGCTTGGTGGAGGAGCCCGGCTTGCTGCGGACTATGCAAGAGGTAGGCAGGCAGGGGGGAATCGTGGAGGTGCATGCCGAGAACAACAACCTGGTGGAGAGCATGACCGACAACCTCCTTGCCCAGGGCCGAACCTCCAGCCGCGACTTCCCCCAAAGCCGGACCGATCTGGCCGAAGAGGTAGCTGTATCTACGGCGATCCTCCTTGCCCAGTCAGCTGACTGCGACCTCTATATTCACCACGTCAGCTCCTGCCGGACGGAAGAGCTGCTCCGCGCAACGCAAACCCGGGGGGGACACGTTTTAGGCGAAACTTGCCCGCAATATCTGGTGCTCGACGACCGGGTCTACCAGAGGGAGGATGGCGCCCGCTTCATTATGAACCCACCGATCCGCGGCGAGGGCAGCAAGGAGACCCTCTGGAAAGCTTTGGCCGAGGGGGTCTTGCACACAGTGGGAACGGACCATTGCTCTTACACGATCGCCCAGAAGGATCAGCACCAGGATCGTTTCGATGCCGTCCCGGCCGGCGTGCCGGGATTGGAAACTCTTCTATCCCTGGTCTACAGCTACGGCGTTTGTGCAGGTCGCATCACCCTGGAAAAGCTGACTGAGGTCCTTAGCTTCAATCCAGCCCGCATTTTCGGTCTCGCTCCGCAAAAGGGCCTCATTCAGCCCGGAGCCGATGCTGACCTGGTCCTATATGACCCGCGGGGAAGCCATCCCATCAGAGCAGAGGAGCTGCACATGTCCACCGACTTCAATGCTTTTGAGGGGATGGAAGTGCAGGGATCGGTGCGAATGACCTGGCTGCGCGGGGAAGCCATCTACCGGGAGGGAATATTCCTCGGGCAAGCGGGGATGGGTCGTTTCGTTCCGGGATGCCGCCAACGGCGAGCTCGCCGGAAATGATGCCCCCACACCTCAGGGGAGCCTATTGGGAGGCCGCACGCTGCCTGCAGTGTTGCGATCCGCCTTGTAGTCTGGGGTGCCCGGCAGGCATCGATGTGGCCCGTTTTATCCGGCAACTCAACAAGGGAGATGTCACTGGCGCAGCCGACACCATCGAGCGGGACAATCCCTTCGGCTTGATCTGCGGCTGGATCTGCCCCAGCGAGGTCCTCTGCCAGAAGGACTGCACCGCCCGCAAGCTCGGCCGAGCGATCGACATCCGCTCGCTGCAGCGTTTCGCCACCGAAGAGAACCGCCGGGCGGGATCCTCCAACCGCTTCCTCACCCGCCCGCAACTAGCCGAGCAACGGATCGTAGTGGAGGGTCAGGTCAAGCGGGAGGCTCCGACCCATGTCGCCGCCAGCAGTGGTCTAGTCGCCATCATTGGTTCGGGTCCGGCCGGTCTAACCTGCGGCCTCATTCTGGTCAGGCTCGGATACAGGGTAGAGCTATGGGAGAAAACAGACACCATTGGGGGGAGGCTTTCCCATGGCATCCCCTCCTTCCGCCTGGACTCTGCCGTCCTGCGCAGTGAGCTGGAGATCCTGGCATCGCCCCTCACCATTCACCGCAACAGAGCTTTTGGCATGGAACTGGGTCTGGTTGATCTGCGCCGTCAAGGCTGCCAGGCGGTCTTCCTCGCCTCCGGGAAATGGAGGGAGAATATTCCGGAAATTCCCGGGAATCAGTTGGCCGGGGTCATGACAGCCGACCAAATCCTGACCCAGGAGGACTGGAAGAGTGCCGGAATCAAATCCGCTGCCGTGGTAGGCGCCGGTAACGCAGCGATGGACGTGGCCCGCAGCTTGCTGGCCGAGGGGGTAGAAATGGTCCATGTCCTCTACCGAAGAACGCCAAAGGAATTGACTTCCTGGGATGAGGAACGGGAAGAAGCCTGGCAGGCAGGGGTCATCTTCCACCTGCTTTGCCTTCCCGTCGCCTTGGAAGGAGATTCTGCCGGGCGGGTGCGCTCGGTCATCTGTGCCAGGACAGCACCCGGTTTACTGGACAGTTCCGGCCGCAGAGCTTTTCGAGCTGTAGAGGGGTACAGCTTCGAGCTTCCGGTAGAGATGGTGGTCTACGCCCTCGGCTACGGGACTGATTGTGCCTCCCTGGAGTCTCAAGGGATCCGGGTTGACGAAGAGGGGTTCGTCCGCGTCAACGAAGACCTGGCGACAAACGTGGATGGGGTGTTCGCTGGTGGGGATCTGATCGGAAAGGGACGGGGAACAGTGGTGCAGGCAGTGGCAGATGGAAAGCGGGCAGCCCTGAGTATCCATCAGTACCTATCCCGGGAGAGGCGCCAAGGTGAGTAGACCGGATCTGAGGGTGCCCTTCTGCGGCTTCCAGTGCGAGAATCCTTTCCTTCTGGCAGCCTCCCCCGTCTCCCGCTTTGGGGAGATGATCGAACGGGCTTTCCGTTTGGGGTGGGCGGGGGCGGTTACCAAGAGCGTCTCCTTGGCCCAGGATCTGCCGGATCACAGCCTTTCCCCCCGTTTCGCCGGGATTGGCCTGGGCGGCAGCGGCCTCACCGCTCCTTATAAGGGGGGGCTTACCAACATCGACTTCCGCATTGACCAGTCGGTGGACAAGACAATGGCTGATTACGCTCTCCTCAAGAGCCGCTACCCTGATAAATTCCTGGCCATTAGCCTCAAGGCGGAATTCGATCAAAAGCAGTGGCAACATTTAGCTGGATTGGCTGCTGCTGCCGGCGCCGACGCCATCGAGCTATGCCTCTCCTGCCCGGATCCTTGCGGGGAAGGTGGCAGTTGCGCAGTAGGATCGATCGGGCAGAACCCGCAAGCGGTGAAGGAGGTGGTCACTTGGGTGCGGGTTGCCACCCACCTGCCGGTGTTGGTGAAATTGAGCGCCCATGTGGCCAATCTCACCGCCATCGGACTGGCTGCGCAGGAGGGCGGAGCAACCGCACTGACAGCTATCAACACCTTGAAATCGATCTCCGGAATCAACCTCGCCACCCTTTCCCCTTTCCCCACCATCGAAGGGATGTCAGCAGCAGCCGGCCTTTCCGGCGCCGCTATCAAACCCATTGCTCAGTTCTGCCTCGATGAGCTGGCCGGAGAATCATCGCTCCATCTTCAGCTCTCCGCAGCCGGTGGCGTGACCTGTGCTCAGGATGCCATCGAGTTCCTCCTGCTGGGAGCACGGACTGTGCAGGTTACGACGCAGATCATGCTGGAAGGGTACGGGCTGATCGAGGATTTGAGAGACGGTCTAGCAGCCTTCATGGAGGAGCATCGCTTCAGGACGGTGGAGGAACTGATCGGCGCCATTCGGCCCAAGTTGGCCCGCTCCAGCAAGGAGCTCAGCCGGCGACAACAGTTGATCGCCCAGATTGAAGCGGACTTGTGCATCGGCTGCGGCCGCTGCTACCTGGCCTGCCGGGACGGCGCCTATCAGGCGATCGAATTCCACCCTGACCGGACTGTCCGGGTGGATCCTGAGAAGTGCGCCGGATGCGGTCTCTGCAAGATTACCTGTCCAGTACCGTCAGCCATTCGATTCACTGGAAAAGAAGAGCATGGAGAAGCATCAGTCTAAGGCCAGGGAGGAATGGAAACGTCCCCTTCTATAAAGATGGTGAAGCCGCGCTTCTGTTTATTCTCCCCGGATTAATTTTCGAGAATTACGGTTCTGACAGCGAATGATCGCCTCCAACTCCTCGGCGTCCCATTTTTGCAGCTCCCCATTACGGATCAGGATCTCGCCGTTTACCAAACAGAGGTCAGCCCCTTTCACGTCGCAAAACAACAGAGCGCCCAACGGTTCGTCCAACCCACCCGCCAGTTCCAAAGTGTCCAGACGAAAGCCTACCAGGTCCGCTGCCTTGCCGATCTCCAGCGAGCCGATCTCCTCCCCTCGACCGAGTACGGCGGCGCCTTGCCGAGTAGCCATGGAAAGAATTTGAAGCGCCGTCATGGACCCTGCTCCGTTACGAAGACGCTGCAAAAGGAGTCCGGTGCGCATCTCCAACACCATGTTGTTCATGTCGTTGCTGGCGCTGCCGTCAATACCGATGCTGGTTCGAACTCCCGCGGCCTGCAATGGCCCAATTGACGCGATTCCGGAAGCGAGCCTCATGTTGGAGGAAGGGCAATAAGACATCCCCACGCCAGCGCGGCCGGCCTTGGCCAATTCATTCTCAGATAAATGGATGAAATGAGCAAACCAAGCACGCGGTGTCAGCCATCCAAGATCGTCCATCAGGTCCACCGGGTTGCGACCAAATCGTTCCCGGCAAAAGAACACCTCGTCTTGAGTCTCGCTGAGGTGCGTATGCAGCAGGAGATCCTCTTCCTCCGCCAAGCGCAAGGTTTCTTTCATCAGCGAGGGTGTCACCTCGTAGAGGGAGCAGGGAGCCAAGCCGATGCGAACCATCGATTGCGCACTCCTATCATGGTATCTCCCTACCAGTCGCCGGCAGTCTTCCAGGATTTGCTCCTCGCGCTGCACCAAGCTCCGCGGCGGCAATCCCCCCTCTTCCAAGGAGAGGGACATGCTCCCACGGGTGGGATGGAAACGAACACCGACGGCTCGAGCGGCTTCGATCTCGGCATCGATCATCTTCGGATGCCCAGGCGTGAACACATAATGGTGGTCAGCAGTGGTGGTGACACCGCTCTTCAGCATCTCCAAAAGGGCGACCAGGCTGGATTGGTAGACCATTTCCTCGTCGAGGCCTTGCCACAGCCGATAGAGGTGAAGGATCCAATCCTCCAGCTTGCTGTTCTGTACCGCTCTGACATTACGGGTGAGCGTCTGGTAAAAATGGTGGTGGGTATTGACGAATCCCGGAAGCACCAGGCGATCGCGGGCGATGATCACCTGGTCCGCAGCCATTCTCAGTGCCAGCGGGGGTTCTCCGCACCCCAGGGCGGTGATGAGGCCCTCTTCGATAAAGAGGTAACCGTCCTGAAGACGACTGTCCCCAAGATCGAAGGGATAAAGCTCAGCGATCTCACGGATCAAGGTTCTCTTCATGGGTTCCTCCCATTCTTGTCTCTATGGCTCAGCGCGTACACTTCGCCTCATTTTACCCAAAAAAGGAGCCAAACCAACAGCAGGCCAACATCACCAATCAGCTCGCCTTTTCTGCAGGATCGAGGGCATCGATTTCCTTTTGATGTGGGTAAAATCGTGATTCCGTCACTAGGTCAGCCATCATGGAGCAGGGTATCCTCGCGCCTGTGGAGACGAAAAACCACCCCATTGACGCGGCAAGGAAACCACCATAATATGCATCATGTATATTGTATTTACTAGAATAAGGCTTCTCAAACCACCGAGACAACGATCCTAGCCCAGGAAAAGGAGTTTCCTTCCGGATGCAGAGGTTAATAAGGAAGCGTGTTTCCATCTTCTCCCTCGTACGGTTTCGTCGGATACACAATCACTATTGACAAAAAATGGTTCAAGCTTGTGATCGCGGGTAGAAAAAGAGGTGAAAGATGAGCCCTGACACTAACCCTGTCACTGTTGAGAACGCCCTCGAACTACGGGGAATCACCAAGACTTTCCCCGGAGTATTGGCCAATCAGTCTGTGGATTTGACCATCCAAAAGGGCGAAATCCATGCTCTGTTGGGCGAGAACGGAGCCGGGAAGAGTACCCTGATGAACATCCTCACCGGCTTGTATACCCCGGATGCAGGGAGAATCTTCCTTCACGGCAAGGAAGTTCACATTCGCAGTCCCAAGGATGCCATCACCCTGGGGATCGGAATGGTTCACCAGCACTTCAAGCTGGTGGAAGAGCTGAAAGTCTACGAAAACATCATCATCGGCTGGAAGGATCAGGGGTGGTTGTTGAACCAAGCGGCCTTGGTTAAGTATATCGCCGATCTCTCCGCTCGCTACAACCTGCCGGTGGAGCCGAATGCGATCGTGCGAGATTTGTCGGCCGGGCAAAAGCAACGGGTGGAGATCATCAAGATGCTTTACCGCAATGTAGAGTTCCTGATCCTAGATGAGCCCACTTCGGTGCTGACTCCCCAGGAAACGGAGAAGTTGTTCGTCTACTTGCGGGAGATGAAAACCCAGGGCAAGACGGTCATCTTCATCAGCCACAAGCTGAACGAAGTGATGGAGATCGCCGACCGCGTCACTGTCCTCCGAGAAGGCCGTTTGATCCGGACCATGGACAAGGACCAAACCAGTCCCAAGGAGCTGGCCCGGATGATGATCGGCCGAGAGATGGAGACGATCGCGAAGATCGCGATCGACAAGGGCGCCCGGCGGGAGCCGGTCCTGGTCGCGGAAGGGCTGACGGCCAAGGGGGACGAGGGCCAAGTCGCCTTGAAGGGAGCCTCCTTCATCATCGAGAAGGGTGAGATTCTGGGCCTTGCGGGGGTATCCGGCAATGGTCAATCCGAACTGGCGGAAGCGCTGACGGGAATGAGATCCCTGGAAGCGGGAACAGTTTCTCTGGGAAAACGGGAAATTAGAGGGGCCACCCTCCATTTCATCCAAGCCGGGATCAGCCATATCCCCGAGGACCGAATCGGGACAGGTTCAATCCCTTCTTTTAGTTGCATCGACAATGTAATCTTAAAGAGTTACATGAAGCCGCCGATTCGTCGGGGTTGGACCTTGAACCACCGCAAGGCGGAAGAGATCGGGTTGCGCCTTCTCAAGGAATATGATGTGCGTATGTCCTCCCCCAACACGCCGATCAAGCTGCTTTCCGGGGGCAACATGCAGAAGCTGATCCTAGCCCGCGAGATCTCCTGCCAACCGCAACTGATCGTGGCTGTACATCCTACCTACGGCTTGGATGTCTGTGCGGTGGATATGGTACACAACTACCTAATCCAGGAACAGAAGAGAGGCTGCGCAATCCTCCTTATCTCCGAGGATCTCGATGAGATCCTGACACTTTCGGACACCATCACTGTAATCTACAAGGGAGAAATGACCCCCAAGAAACATCGCAATGATTGGACCATCGAAACCTTGGGCTGCGCGATGATGGGTATCCCCTACCAGGTCGAGGAATCATCCAATGCTACGAATTGAAAAACGCCAGACTTCCCAAACCTCCACCAGCATCCTGGTAGGGATCGTCGCGATCGTCCTGGCTTTGGCGATCAGCACGCTCGTACTCAGCATCATGGGTTACAAACCGATCGAGATTTTTGCGAAGGCTTTCGGTCAAACCTACTTCACCGTTCCGGGAATTCTGGAAAACCTCCTCATGTTGATCCCCCTCTCCCTCTGTGCGCTGGCAGTTGCTGTTGCCGCCAAGGCGGGATTGTGGAACATCGGCGTGGAAGGGCAATTCTTCGCCGGAGCAGCCGCTGCGGCTGGCGTAGCGATGGCCTTTCCCAACTTGCCGGCGCCGCTCCTCTTGATCCTGATGTTCCTGGCCGGAGCAGTCGTAGCGGGCCTGCTCGCCTACATCTCCGTGCTACCGAGAATTTACCTGGGGATCAGTGAGATCCTGACCACCATCCTGATGAATAGCGTGGTGATCTACTTCATCCGCTACCTGGTCTTCGACGCCTGGGATGACCCAGCGACAGTAGCGCCGCAAACCCCACCTTTTGCAGAAGCGGCCAGACTGCCCATCCTGATTGCTGATTCGCGCGTTCATATCGGATTTCTGATCGTCATCGGTGTCATTATCCTGGTCCATTACTTCGTCAACCGCACCGTCTACGGCTACGAGCTGCGGGCGGTGGGTGAAAACATCCGCGGAGCGAAATACGCTGGGATCAATATCAGGAAGTACTTCTTCGTCGCCATGTTCTTAAGCGGCGCCTTGGCCGGGATAGCGGGGATGATGGAGGTATCCGGTGTGGTGCATCGACTGCAGCCCACCATCTCCGCGGATTATGGCTTCTCTGCCTTTGTCATCGCCTGGGTAGCTCGCCTGGGCACCGGCGCCATCCTGATTGTCAGTTACCTCTTCGCCGGATTATTAGTGGCAGGTTTTACCATGCAAATGATGGGGATCCCCTCCATGGTGATCTCCATGCTGAAGGGATTGATCTTGCTTCTTGTATTGGCTGGAGAAGTCTTGACAGTCTACAAGTTCACTTGGACCCGTGAACAGCCACAAAAAGGCCGCTTGATGGTGGATTCAAGCGAAACCGGAAACGTTGGGCAAGATTCCTGCGAGATCCCCCGGACAGCCGGGGAGGAGCGCTGAGATGGACCTGCGAACGATCCTCTGGATAATCGGGATGGGAATCACCGCCGGCACCCCTTTGCTCTACGCTGCCATTGGGGAAGTGCTGGCCGAGCGAAGCGGCGTCCTGAACCTGGGCTTGGAAGGCTTGATGCTGATGGGCGCCATCACTGGGTATATGTTCGCCAGTCTGACGGGAGACAAGTGGATCGGCATCCTGGCGGTGATCGTGATCAGTGCGTTCTTAGGAGCCATTCTCGCCCTCCTGATGGTCACCTATCGAGCCAATCAAGTGGCCACCGGCATCGCCTTTACCATCTTCTGCACCGGATTGAGCGCCTTGATCGGAAAACCCTACATCGGCGTGGTAGCCACGGATACCTTCAAGAAGATCCGGATGCCCTTTCTAGACGGAGTGCCGATGTTGAAGCCGATCTTCGAACAGGACATCCTGGTCTACATCGCGGTGATTCTCTGCATCGCCGCCTGGTTCTTCGTCTACAAGACGAAGGCCGGGTTGCATCTGCGCGCAGCCGGGGACAATCCGGCTACTTTGGATTCCCTCGGGGTCAGTGTCTACAAAGTCCGCTATATCTACACGATCGTGGGCAGCATCCTGGCTGGAATCGCCGGAGCCTACCTGTCTTTGGCCTACAGCCCCAGTTGGATCGAGGGGATGGCTGCCGGACGGGGATGGTTGACCATCGCCCTGGTCAATTTCGCTCTCTGGAAGCCACAGAATACCATCACCGGCGCTTACCTCTTCGGCATTTTCTACGCCCTTAGCTATCGCCTGGAAGCGATGGGAATCGCTGTCCCCTCCTACTTCCTGCGCATGTTCCCCTACGTGCTGCCGTTGGTGATCCTGATCCTGGTCAGCTGGAGAGCCAAGCAGAAAGGCAGCATCGCGCCGAAAACGCTGGCCGTTCCTTACCTAAGAGGTTCGAAATGACCGAGCAATCGATGAAATAGGAGGTGTTTCAAAGAACACAGATAGATTTCGAGACAATTACGAAGTATGAAAAATCAAGGAGGTTAAGCAATGAAGAAGTTTGCCGTTTGTTTTCTGATATTGGCAATGCTTAGCAGTTTATTGGTGGGATGCGCCACAAGCCCCACCGGTTCTGCCAGCCCTACAGCTACGGCCAGTTCTCCCAGCCCTACGGCTACGGCCAGTTCTCCCAGCCCTACGGCTACGGTCAGTTCTCCTAGCCCAACGGCCAGCCCGGAAGCAAAGATGAAGGTAGCCTTCCTCTATGACACCACAGTCGGAGATTTCGGCTGGTATTACGGACACGAGAAAGCCAGGAAGTTGACCCAGGCCGCGCTCGATTTTGTAGAAACTTCCTATCTGGAGAACGTAACGCCGGGTGCACAAGCGGAACGAGTGATGACCGAGCTTTGCAACAGCGGCTATTCCGTGATCGTTGCGGCAACTTCCGGCTACGAGGCGGACAGCCTGAAGGTGGCGGAGAAGTTCCCTAACGTGAAATTCCTTAATTGTTGTGGTGTTACCGTCACAGCCAACGTGGAGACTTTCTACCCCCTGACCACACAAATCTGGTACATGCTGGGCCAAGTGGCCGGCAAGTTGACCAAGAGCAACGTCCTCGGCATGGTCGGCGCCGTGGTTTTTCCCGTTGACCTGCAAATCCAGAATGCATGGCTGCTAGGAGCACAAAGTGTCAACCCAGCTGTGACAGAACGAATCATTTACATCAATACGTATTATGACCCCGCTGCCGAGCGGGATGCCGCCTTGGCTTTGATCGATGCCGGGGCAGACGTGATCGCCCAAGCCACCAACGATCCAGCACACGTACAAGCAGCGGAAGAGAAGGGCGTCTACGCCATGAGCCAGTTCGAGGATATGCGCCAATTCGGCGCTAATGCATACGTCTCGGGTGACGTCTTCTTCTGGGAAAAGTACTACATCCCTACTCTCCAAGCGATCCATGATGGCAGTTGGAAAGCTCGTTCCTTCTGGCCGGATATCTTCTCCGGCGTGGCCGGTATGGCTGATTTCGGCCCGATGGTCACTGATGAGATGAAGGCGCTGGTAGCGGCATCGAAAGAGAAGATGAAAACAGACCCAGAGTTCTTCTGGAAAGGACCGATCAAAGATGTCAACGGTACGGTCCGCGTGGAAGCGGGGAAGCAGCTCACCCAAGAACAGTTGTTGTCGATGGACTGGTGGGTTCAAGGCGTCGTCACCTCGATGAAGAGTAATCCGTAGCAAGATAGATCGGCTTCGGTTCTAAGGGAATGATTTCAAGAGGAGTTATATGATGAAGAGGTATATGATGAAGAGGTTGACTGTTTTTTTTCTGATGCTCGCTTTGTGCACCAGTCTGTTTGTCGGATGCGGTCAAAACACTACCAACTCATCGACTCCGGCGACATCCGCTAGTTCTCCTGGTCCAACTCCTACCGCAAGCACCTCCAATCCTCCGTCCTCTGCCACCGGGAAGCTGAAAGTCGCCTTTGTCTACAATGGACCAATTGGCGACTACGGATGGTTCTATGGACATGACAAGGCACGGAAACTCACGGAGCAGGCGCTGGATTACGTGGAAACCTCGTTTCTGGAGAACGTTGCGCCTGGTGCGCAAGCGGAACGAGTGCTAACCGAGCTTTGCAACAGCGGCTATGATGTGATCATCCCAGCTAGCTCCGACTACGAAGCGGACACGGTCAAAGTAGCGGAAAATTTTCCAGATGTTAAGTTCCTGTTGTGTGCTGGGACCCAAGTGAAAGCAAATGTGGAATCATTCTATCCAAAGACAACCCAAGTTTGGTACATGCTGGGCCAGATAGCCGGAAAATTAACAAAGACCAACGTCATCGGCATGGTTGGAGCCGTCGTATTTCCCATCGACCTGCAGGTGCAGAATGCTTGGCTATTAGGCGCACAGAGTATCAATCCCAATGTCCAGGAACGGATCATCTACATCAATACCTATTATGACCCGGCTGCAGAGCGAGATGCCGCCTTGGCTCTCATCGATGCCGGCGCGGACGTGATCGCTCAGTCTACCAACACCCCTGCCCACGTACAAGCCGCGGAAGAGATGGGTGTCTACGCCATGAGCCAATTTGAGGACATGCGCCAGTTCGGCCCTAATGCCTACGTATCCGGAGACCTCTTCTACTGGGAAAACTACTACATACCAACCCTCACAGCGATACATGATGGCAGCTGGAAGGCGAAATTGACCACTCCCGATATTTTTGGTGGGGTAGCTGATATAGCTGATTTCGGACCCATGGTCACAGATGAAATGAAAACCATGGTGGCAGAGACAAAAGCCAAATTCAAAACCGATCCCGAATTTTTCTGGAAAGGGCCGATCCTGGATGTCGATGGTAAAGTTCGCGTGGAAGCAGGAAAGCAGCTGACCGCTGATGAGCTGATCGCCATGGACTGGTGGGTGAAAGGCACAATAACCTCCATGAAGAACAAGGAATAATAGGAAACTTCAAGGTCTCGGAAGGCTTGCCTGGCTCAAGGAGGAATAGGCAAGCCTTCCGGGGGATGAGACGGTGATGAGAAGCGGTGTGAATCTATTTCGCGATCAAAGAAGCGGTAAGGTCGCCTTGGTGGCCCACTGCATTCTTAATCAAAACGCCAAGGTGGCCGGGTTGGCACGATTTCCGGCCGCCGTCCCCGGGGTAGCAGCTTTGCTGGAGCGGCACGGCTTTGGATTGGTCCAGTTGCCCTGCCCGGAGATGGAAACGGCGGGGCTCCGCCGCTGGTGGCAGGTTAGCGACCAATACCGCTGCGCTGGGTTCCGGCGCAGCTACGACCGCCTGGCTGAGCTCTTGCTGGATTCAGTGGAGGACTACCTCACACACGGTTTTACGGTGATTCTGGTGGGTATTGACGGCAGCCCTTCCTGCGGCGTCCACATCACCGATCGGGACGCCAAGGGCAGCTGGCTGGGATGCCCTTCCCTGGATCCGGCCGGGGAGAACGATATCTTTGTGAATGGACCTGGTGTTTTTATCCAGAGTATTCGAAGAGAAACAAGAACGCGTGACTTACCAGAATTGCCCGCCATCGGCCTGGCCTTAGATACCGAGAAGCCGATTCTCGAACTGATCACCCTGGAAACATTTCTGGAAAAGCATTCCGCTATAATGGAAGAGTAGGAAGAGGTCGAGCCAAGACAATGAAGGAAACCAATCGAAGGAGGAAATGATCTTGGGCTTTTATGTAGAACGTCTGCTTCCGATGGTGAAGAAAACGGTAGAGTTGGAGGCGGAGACTCCGCATTTGCGGGGTATCGTTGATGGAACCCTCCCGTTGGAGAAATTCAAGTTCCAGGTGAGGCAGAATTATAATTACCTGATCGAGTATGCCAAGGCTTGGGCGATCGGCATGGCCAAATGCAGCGATTTCGAGACGATGAGTTTCTGGTACGAGATTGTCAAGGAAACGGTGGAACATGAGATCCCCTTCTACCGGGAACACTGGAAAACTAAGCTGGGCATCTCCTTCGAGGAGATGGATGGGACGGTGATGAACAACACCAAACGGTCTTATACCTCCCACGAGCTGGCCCGAAGCTGGGAAGGGGATCTGGCCGAGCAGGTGACCTCCCTACTTCCCTGCGACGTGGTCTACTGGGAGATGGGCAAATACCTGGCTGCTCGTTGCAAACTGCCCGCCGGCCACCTTTACCGCGACTGGATCGAGTTCTACACGCGGGGGTGGTTTACTGAAGCCACCCAGAAGCTGGTCGCGTTGATCGACAAGTTGGTCGCACACAAGACCCCGAGAGAGCTGGCCAAGATCGAGGAGATCTTCGCCGTTGGATGCAATTATGAATACCTCACCTGGCACAGTTACTATGCCATGGAGACTTGGCCAATCGGAGAAATATTCCCAGCCAAGTTCACTACCATCCAGGAATAAACCTAGAAAAAGGAGTGATTGCATATATGAAAGCCGCACGGATACACAAGCCGGAGGAAATGCTGCGGATCGAGGAAATCGAAAAGCCAAAGTTGGAAAAGGGCACGGCCATCATCAAGGTAAGAGCGGCCGGAGTCTGCGCCACTGAGTTGGATTTCCTCGAAGGGATCTTCCCCTTCGGCCCCGAGCCCCTCGTCTTGGGCCATGAGATCGCTGGGGTAATCGACGAGATCGATCCGGAGAGTACCGGATTCCGCAAGGGAGATCGCGTCGCTGTGTACAATGTGATGAATTGCGGCAAGTGTTTTTATTGCCGCAACGGGATGGAAAACACTTGCCCCACACGCAAGGGTCAGATCGGTTTTACTCACAACGGAGGTTTTGAGGAGTACGTCCAGGTGCCTGTCGCCTCGCTGGTCGCCCTCCCCCTGGAAGTCTCCTTCGAAGAAGGAGCCGTGCTGTCATGCAGCGGGATGACCGCTGTCCATTCCTCGCGCGTAGTTGGAACGACGGCCGGCGACACTGTGCTGGTGAACGGCATTGGCGGCGTTGGACTGATGTGCATCCAGGTAGCCAGGATCTTTGGCGCTCACGTCATCGGTGTAGCTGATTCAGCGGAGAAAGCGGAATTGGCCAAGCGGGTCGGCGCCGATGAGACAGTGGTGATCAGCGACTACAGCAAGCTTGACGAGGAAGTGCGCAAGCTGACCGGCGGCCGTGGCGTGGACGTCTATTATGAGCTGGTCGGGACCAGAGGCAGCCTCAAGGCCGGAATCGAGTGCCTGGGAATCGGCGGGCGTCTGCTGATCATTGGCTACCAGAAAGAACAAAACCTCGATTTCTACCCGGTTGATCTCCTGATCAAGGAAGGGAAAGTGGTCACCTCCGTCGCCGGCTGTAAGCGCGACCTCGAGCTCGCTCTTCGCTTTGCCAGCGAGAAGCGGGCCAACCCGATCATCGAGAACCGCTACCCGTTGGAACGGATCAATGATGCCCTCCAACGGATCATCGACCGCAAGGTCAAGGGCCGCAGCGTCATTGTGATGGACTAAGCAACCTTGCCGATCACTGTATTCTTCAACATTCCTGGTGTGACCAAAGGCCGCTACCAGGCAACAATGGTGGAGGATGACGCCTCGTCTCCGCCGACAATAGAATCCATCTTCCACCGGTTGGTCGAGGGCAGCCGTGCGCCTATTGCCGACCTGCTGGCCTCTGGCCAATGGAAGAAGGATTACCTGATCATCCTCAATGGAACCCTGACCCGGAATCCTGGGAATGAGTTGCACGACCAGGATCGGGTCTTGATCACCACCATTATGGGCGGTGGCTGACCTGAAAGATGGCATGCATGAAAATGAAGTCAATCTCTTGGAGGAATGAATATGAAGTTTAAGTTGTTGGATATCAACTTGACGGAGAAGACAGTCGGAATTATGGAAATCCCTGCCGACAAGATCCGTAAATACATCGGGGGGCGGGGATTGGGAGGGAGGCTCCTGCTCGATCTGCTGCCGGGGAACGTCGATCCCCTGGGGCCGGAGAACGTGATGATTTGGCTGGCGGGACCGATGACTGGTTCCCTGGTTCCGGGCTGCACGAAACACGCTGTGGTCACCAAATCACCGCAAACAAACGGCTTCGTCGACAGTTACTCCAGCGGTGGAGTCGGTTTCCAGCTGGTCTATGCCGGGTACAACGGGATGATCGTGCGTGGAAAAGCACAAACCCCTTCCTATCTCTATATACGAGACGACCAGGTAGAGATCCGCGACGCCTCCCACTTGTGGGGACTCGATTCTTATGAAGCGTCCTCCCGCCTTTTAAAGGAACTGGGTGAAGAGGGCTTCGGGCATGCGGTGATCGGACCCGCAGGTGAGAATCTAGTAAAGTTTGCCTGTATCAACAACGATTTCTACCGCCAGTCAGCCCGCGGTGGGGTAGGCGCCGTGATGGGCTCCAAGAACCTGAAAGCCCTGGTGGTGAAGGGCACCGGCGGCGTATCCTGCCGCGACATCCCCGGCTTTCTCGCCTTCAACAAGCAGAAACTGGCGTCCGCCAAGGTCAGCGGCGGCGCTGCAGCACACAAGAGGGCCGGCACCGCCATCACCTTCGATGCGACCCAAGCGGCGGGCATGCTCCCCACCAAGAACTTCCAGTTTGGAACCTTCCCGCCGGCAGCTGACAATCTCGACTCAGCCGGGGTGATCAAGAAAGCGAAGGCTTCGGTGGCCTGCCTTGGCTGCCCTGTTCCTTGTGGCATGATCCTGGAGTGTACCGATTCCGCGGGGAAGATTTTCCGCTTGGAAGGTCCCGAGTACGAGACGACCGGCCTGTTGGGCACCAACCTGGGCATCAGCAGCATGGATGCCGTGGCGGAAGCCAACATGCTCTGCGACACGCTGGGGATGGATACGATCGCCGTTGGAGCCGTTATCAGCTTCCTGATGGAAGCCAATGAGAAGGGGATGATCCCAGCTGAGTTCGCGGAACAAGCCGGCATCAATTTTGGAGACATCGAGGGAACTTTGCGGTTGGTGAAGGATATCGCCTACCGCCGAGGCATCGGAGAATGGGCGGCAGAAGGAGTCGCCTATCTAGCCGGGAAGGTCGGCCAGGGTTCCGAGCATTTCGCTATGCACTCGAAGGGGTTGGCTTTCCCTGCTTACGACCCCAGACGAGCCTTCGGCGCCGGCCTGGCCTATGCCGTCTCTCCTCGAGGCGCCTGCCATCGACGCGCCTGGCCTCCCGCACTGGAGGTCTTTGGGGATGTGCCTCCCTATACCGCCGAGGGCAAAGGAGTTGCCATCAAGGGGCTCTACGACGAACGGAACATCCTCCACTCCCTCATCGCCTGCGACTTCCAGGGTTTCGCCGTACCCTGCTCGCTAGCGGAATTCGCCAATTATCTGCGCTTGGTCACTGATCTGGACTACTCGGACGAGGAACTTGCGATCATCGCCGACCGTGTGGAAACGACGATCCGAATGTTCAACGTGCGGGAAGGACTGTCCCGCAAGGACGACACCCTCCCCGGTCGCGTCTTGGACGATCCCATGCCGGATGGACCCGCTGCGGGGCAACACATCACCCAAGCCGGCCTGGATCGCATGCTGGATGACTACTACCTGAGCCGTGGTTGGGACAGCAACGGCATTCCAACCAAGGAGACTTTGGCCAAATACGAGATTGAAGAGGGACAGCGGTGAAACTGCAATTTAATCAGAAGGAATGTGTTGGATGTGAAATGTGCTCTCTCGTTTGCACGCTGACTCACGAGGGAGTCACCGGGCTCGAGCAAGCCAGGATCAAGATCGCCCGCAACTACCCGTCCTTGATGGACCCCCTGTTTAAGGCCGCCTTCTGCCAGAATTGCGCCAACGCCGAATGCATTGCGGTTTGTGCGGTTAACGCCTTGGTTGAGGATGCGGAAGGAATCGTGCATCTCGACCCGGAGCTATGCATCGGCTGTGGAAACTGCGTCGAGGCTTGTCCCTTCCAGGCCATCTGGATGGATGCGAAAACGGACAAAGCCTTCAAATGCGACCTCTGCGGCGGAAAGCCGGAATGCGTCGGATACTGTCTGCACGATGCCTTGAAATTCGAGTAGCTCAAAAAAGATAGCTGTATCGATGATAAACTGACCGGCACTAACATCTTTATCAACGTAGGGGCACGGCGTGCCGTGCCCCTACGTGTGAGGCTCGCTAAATGATGACGGGGTCAGGCGGAAGGGAGGAGGTACTCTTCCAGGATGAACACATCCAGAACCGGCTTCAAGCGCGCCAGTTGCCTGTCGTTGGTCACCAACGCTTTCGCCTTCTCGACCAAACAAGTTGCCGCCTGGATGGCGTCTGCCGGCCTCAAACCGAAATGCGCGCGAAGTTGAGACGCTTTTCTGGCCACATCGCGATCCACATCCCTTATTCTGAGGTGAGGGAAGTGCACCAGAAGAATTTCATACTGCTGCGCGATCTCCGATCGATCCATTTGCCAAGGCCGGACTGTCACTTCCAAGAGCGTGATGGTGGACGTCACTGCCGCCCATTTTCCATCCTCCACGCCGGCCAACACTTCTTGTACCAGGTCGCGATAACGAGGATTTCCTTCGAAGTGGTAGATAAATATGGACGTGTCCACACCTACCAGGGAATAAGCGCTCAGGGCTTGCTGAAGTTGTCCCATGCGTCTCGTTCCCGGCTGATGTATTGATCAGTCTCCACTCCCTCCCAAATCTCCTTGTGCAGGCCACACAAGGTGTCCGTATAACTGGACGGCTCGGGCAACAGTACAATCATCCCTTCTTGCACTTCCACTAACAAGCGATCCCCACCGTGAATCCGCAAACGTTCGCGGGCTTCACGGGGAACAGCGATCTGAAAGCGCTTGCTTACTTTCACTGTCACTTGTTCTGCCATCGTTTCTCCTTATTGCTAAGCATGATAGCATTATACCCATGTAAAAGCCGTTGTCTACCACCTTCATTCGCACCCCATCCTATGGTGTACCTACTGCTCTTCCAAGGTGGCTGGTCTCTCCCTTACCCCTTCCCGCTCCCGATAGAAGGAGTCGATCTGCTGGGCGAAATCGCGCAGGCTCCAGCGCAAGGCTTGCGGTTCCAACACTTCCACCCCCCGCCCCAACCCGAGGAGAATAGTACGAGCTTCGGCCAGCGTCTCGAAGCTCAACTCCCCTTGTACCCACCCATCCAGATCGACCGTTCCAGCTTTCCAATCAGCAGCGCCGCGGCCAAGGAGGGTAGGCAACCTCGACAACAAGGCCGGATTGACCCGAACCTTCACAATGTAGGGATTGCGTTGCGAATTCACGGTGACGCACCAGCGGTTCCAAAACTGTTCCAACTCGAAGCCATGCGGTCGTGCCGCCGCCTCTGAACTGACCTCGACTGCGACCAGGCGGGAGACGCGGATCACCCGCGGAACCCCCTCCACCTCACCCACCAGGTACCATTGGTCAGCCTTCGAGACCAACCCCAATGGGCTGAACTGCCGCCGGATGGCCGCATCGAAAGGGCCCAGGTAGATCAGGTCCAATTGGCGGTTTTGCCAAAGGGCTTGTTGTACGGTCAATAGGAAGGGGGGTGGCGCCTCGGAACCCGACCACGGGGTAGCATCCAGGTAAAGACGCTGGCGCACGCTCTCCTCGGCGCCTCGGATCGAGGCCGTGAGTGAGGCGGAAAGCTTGCGCAGGGCCGCCTGAAGATTTGAGCCAAAACCTAGTTGCTGCAACGGCACGGGCACACGAAGGGCAAAAAGAGCTTGCAGCTCTCCCTCCGTGAGACCGGTGAGAGTCGTTCGGTAGTTCCCATCCAAGGCGCAGCCACCGCCTGGGCCGCGATCGGCATAAACCGGCACGCCAGCTGCGCTCAAAGCGTCCAAGTCGCGGTAGATGGTTCGCACCGAAACCTCCAACTCCTCCGAAAGTCGAGCAGCGGTCGTGCGTCCTCGAGCCTGGAGGATAAGCAGGATAGCAAGCAGTCGGTCGGCACGCATTTTTTTCATCTTATCATAATTCATGACAGAAGATGTCAGCATCTCTCTGATACGGTATACATATTCTTCCGGAGGAACACCACTCGGTCTCTGACCCACGAGATTCTCGTGGGCAGAGAATAGATGAAAGGAGAATGGAACATGGAACTTAATGTGCGGATTGAGGAGCTGCCCCCGATGCGGGTAGCATCTGCCATCTCTTGCGGGCCATCGCCGGAAGAGAAAGCCTGGGAGAAGCTGGAGGAATGGGCGAAAAGCAAAAGCCTTCCCCTGGAGAAGGTTCGGTCTTTCGGTTTCGATAATCCCTCCCCTTCCCCGGGAAGCCCGAACTACGGGTATGAAAAGTGGTTGGAGGTTGGACCGCGAGTGGAGGGGAGCGGTGAAATTACGATCAAAGATTTCCCAGGGGGGCGTTACGCTGTCACCCGAGTGGTCGGGGTAGACAACATCTTCCCGACTTGGCGGAAGCTGGTGGCCTGGTGCGAAGACAGCCCATACACCATCGGCGGGGGACAATGCCTGGAAGAATTGATCGAGTCAAAGTTGGATGACTTGGAGTCGCTGACCCTGGACCTCTGCCTGCCGATCGTCGAGGGGCCGTCGATTCAACCGTGAAGCGGTAACCTCCCGCGCTTCACCCACGCGTCCCATAGGAAAATAAGACCTTCGGTTCAGATTGACCGGAGGTCTATCCAGAAATCCGTCCCCGAAATGAGAGAACCTCAACCGCGAATTAAAAGGCGCTGCCAGATCTTGTCTGATAACAAGACCCCGAGAGATGAATCTCTCGGGGTCTTGTTATGCTTTCTCATTCAATCTACCGGCTCCTATTCAGTATCGTTTGCTCATCATCTAGGGGTCTGGTCGTTGGTGGTGAGCCAGCAGTTATTTCTTGAGCAATGTCTCCAGAACTTTTTCCTTATCAAGCTTCTTGGTGCAGAAGAACCAGTCGTAGCAGGTTAGGCCCTCTTCTTTGCTCTCCATCCGTTCCCGTGCCACACCGCAGGAACCAGCGGGCGGTACGATCACATCGTCTCCGGGGCGCCAGTCAGCCGGGGTGGCTACTCCGAAGGCATCGGCTGTCTGCATGGCGATCAGGGCGCGGTACAGTTCGTCGAAATTCCGCCCGAGGCTGAGAGGGTAATAGATTATTGCCCGAATTGTCCCTTTGGGATCGATCATGAAAACCGCTCGCACGGCCTTGGTGGAGCTTTCCCCCGGCTGGATCATGCCGTATTTGCGGGCCACTTCCATGGTGATGTCCTCGATCAAGGGGAACTTCACCTCGACGTCCTTCATCCCTCTATACTCGATCTTCTCTTTGATCGTACGCAGCCAGGCGATGTGGCTATAGAGCCCATCCACCGATAAACCCACCAGCTTGCAGTTGGCTTGGGCGAACTTTTCCTCCAGGCTGGCAAAAGTCATGAATTCAGAAGTACAGACAGGGGTAAAATCAGCGGGGTGGCTAAAGAGGATTACCCAACTGCCGGCGAACTGTGTGGGGAAGTCGATCTCCCCCTGGGTGGTGATGGCTTTAAAAGCTGGCGCCTTCTCTCCGATACGCGGCATTGGTTGAGCGACCTTTTCCTCGGGATTTTCCATTTTTTCATTCTCCTTTCCTGGTTCCGCGTGGCTTTTTGCTTTTCCCCGCTCGATCCCGGCTGGGTGGCTATAGAAAACAAGGTGCACGGGTGAAGCAATCTGCAGAACCTTCCTCATTTGCATAACCTGAACGGTCTTGTTGATATTCCCTCACCGGGATCCGAACCAGTTTGCCTATTCAACGGGCCTCCCAGCTTGGTTTTCCCAGCAACCGGCGGAATTGCCGGATACAAAACGAAGGATCTCCTGGCTTGAATGCGCCTAATCTTGATCAGGAAATGGCAGAGAGAGGCGGAAAAGCGTCAGGCAGTGTGAATCCTGATACTACGCCGTACAATAGGGTTAAAATGCAGCCGAATCATCTTCATCTTACCAGACAAATTGCCGATCTCTTCGCTTCGCTGCCACAGGTCGAAGCCGTCGCTCTTGGCGGGTCCCTCAGCAGCAGTGTCTCAGACACATCATCCGACATCGACCTATATGTTTACACGCGCGCAGAGATCCCCCTCGATATCCGCAAGGAAATCATCATGCGATCCGGCGGCGCAACGGAAACCAGCCTGAATGTGAACTATTGGGGCTTATGCGATGAATGGGTAGATGCTCCCACCGGCACCGAGATCGATATATCCTACTTCGAGGCGAACTGGATGGAAGATCAGTTGGATCGGGTCATCCACCGGCACCAGGCCAACCTCGGCTATACGACCTGCTTTTGGTACACCATCCACAGATCTATCGCCTTGAAAGACCCTCGTGGGTGGTTTTCGGCGTTACAAAAGAACTGTCAAATTGATTACCCGGAAGCGCTGCGGCAGAACATCATCGCCCTCAACCACCCGGTGTTGCGCAACATCATTCCGTCTTATTCCAACCAACTCGCTAAGGCAGTGAGACGCAACGACCTGATCAGTATCAACCATCGCCTGGCGGCTTTTTTTGCCTCCTATTTCGATATCCTATTCGCCCTCAACCGGCAGTTGCATCCCGGCGAAAAGCGTTTGTTCGAGCTGGCGGTCGCCCGCTGCGCCAAGTTTCCAGCGCAGATGGAGGCGGATATCCCTGCCATCCTGCAAAGCGCTTCCGGCAACCTGTCTGGTTTCCCGGCAGCCATTGCCCGCTTGTTGGATCATCTGGATCGATTGCTGGAGGATGAAGGGTTTGGTTAAGTGCTTCCCCGGGGCTTGCGCTCCGGCAGCATCCGGCCTGGCAGGAAGAAGCTGAGGAGAAAACCAAGCAGGCCCAACACCCCGATCGCTGCCACCGCGTCGCGCAGCGACTTGTCTCGAGCCTGAGCGTTGATTCGCACCATTTCGTTTTCAATGGGTTGGGGCTCGTCCTTGGTCTTCAAATAGGCGGTCAGCTCAGCATCGCTTACCGTCTGGGCGTCTTTTTCAGCCGCCTGCTCCAACGTGGGCTTGTCCGCCGCCGGCAAGACGGCGCTCTGGTTGATCCCGAAGGAAAGACCGGAGATCAGGACTGCAATCAACACTGCGCCGGCCACCGCTGTGCCCAAGGCGCCGCCCAGGTTGGAGAAAGCGCGATTCAGCCCGGAGATATCTCCTTGCTCGCTGATCGGTACTGAGGATTGAACCAGGTTCAGCAAGGGAGCCGTGGTCAGCCCCAGGCCAATCCCGACGATGATCAACCCGGGCATCACGCTGATGCTGGTGGAAGAAGAGCTCATCGTCAGGCCGACGACCAAGATCCCGATGGAGGTGAACAGCAGGCCAGCCGACACCGCCAGCTTGGGTGTGAATCTGGCCATCACCTTGCTGACTTGTGTGGCGACTAGGATCAAAGCGATCGTCAGCGGCAAAAGAGTGAGGCCTGCCTGGAAGGCATTAAAGCCAAGGCCGATCTGGAGGAAAAGCGGAACCACGAATAACAAACCGGCTTGCATGAACGCCTGCACGATGATAACCGGCAAGCCGATACTGGCCGCCCGCAATTTGAAGATGGCGAGGTCGATCAATGGTTGCTTTTTTGCCCGTACCCGCTGACTTTGCCACAGCACGAACAAGGCCAGGATCACCAGTCCGATCAGGACGAAAACGATGACCGGCGAAATCCCCCCTTGGGGGATCAGTTGCGTGTTCCCGATGATGAATGCTTTGCGTGCCGTCAGCCAGCCATAGACGCTGGCCTGCAGGATCCCCATGACTACGAAAGCGAGTCCCAGGGCCGACAGAACAGCGCCCAGGAAGTCCAACCTGGGGCGTATGCCTTCCACCTTCGGAACCGCCAGTTTGCGCGAAAGCAGCACCACGATGATGACCACCAGGACCTCCATGACGAAAGAGGCCCGCCAACTGACGAAGGTGGTCAGGAAGCCGCAAAGTAGAGGCCCAAGAGCCGCTCCGGCTGCTGCTGCCATGCCGATCACAGCATAGCCGCGCACCCGGGCCTTGCCCTCGGGGAAGAAGATGGCGATCATGGAGAAGATAGCCGGGATCATCAGGGCCGAGCCGATTCCTTCCAGCAACGACCAGCCAGCGATCATCAAGCCCAGGTTGGGGCTAAGGGCTGTAATGGCCGCGCCAATGCCGTAGAGAATGATGCCCAAAGTGAAGGTCCGTTTCCGTCCCCAGATGTCGCCCAACTTGCTGCCAATGATCATGAAGGCCGCCATTACCAGGGAATAGGTGGTCAGTGCGGCTTGGACGCCGGTAATGGTGGTGTTCAGATCCTGCACGATGCGCGAGACAGCCACGTTCATAGCAGTGGTGTCATAAGCGTTGATGATCTGGGCCAGCCCCAGCACCAGCAGGATAAATCCGGCCGAGATGGCCTGCTTGCTGATAGGCGCTTCCTTTCGCGCTGACACTTGGTTGGTCATCTCCATTCCTTTTCCCTTTCCCGGGTTTCCCCGCAAACACGGTCTGATCAGATGCCGCGATACCTTGCCTGCCTGCTGTGCATTGTACGCTCGTGTAATTACACCTGGCATCTAAGAGACGGGCAAACGAACAATCACGCCAAATCAAGTTCCAGCATGTCTACTCCTCGGCCAGCAACGAACCGAGTCCAGCGATCATGAAAACTTTCTTGACGACCGGGTTCACGCGCACCACCGAAAAGCGACCAGGACCGGCAGCCTTGGCTGTTTGCAGGCAGATCCGCAGGAAGACCGAGGCCACATACTCCACCTCGGCCAGGTCGAACTCCACCGTCCCGCTGGCAGCGCGCACCCGCCCCAGCACCTGTTCGTCGGTTGCCTGGCAGGCCAGGGTATCCAGTTTGCCGGAAAATATGACCAGCAGCTTTGTTTCGGTTTCTTCAAAACGGACCATGCTCTCTCCTTATCGGTTCCGGTGGTACAGTTTCTCCACCGCAGCGGCGTCCACGCTCTCGTCCAAATAGAGGCTCTTGTCGAAAAGCTCCAGCTCTTCGTTCACTCGCCGCCGGGCGATCCGTTGGATGTTCAGCAGATGGCGGGCGGTGATGTTGTCGGTGGTGATATTCTTCCCTCCCGTACCGCAACCCAGCGTCAAGGAAGGGGCCAACCGGTTGTAGATTGCCCCCACTGCCCCTTGCGAGGAGGGCGTGTTGACCAGGATCCGTCCGGCGTTCATGGCAGCGGCGAACTGGCGGATGACTTCCTCGTCGTTGGAGAAGATCGACACGGTATGCCCGATGCCGCCGTGGTAGTTGAGCTCGATGCACAGGTTGATCGCTTCCGGCAAGCCCTCTACCACATAGTAGGCCAGGATCGGCGCCAGGATCTCGGAAGAGAGAGGATAACCCTTCCCCACCTTCTTTTGCGGCGCTATCAACAGGGTGACATCGGACGGCGCCTCAATCCCGGCCAGTCGGGCAATGTGGGCAGCTGGCTGGCCGACCACGTCCATGCTCATCACGCCTTGCTCCCGATCAAAGGCCACCGCCTCTACTTTGCGGGTTTCCTCTTCGTTCAGGAAATAGGCTCCACGGCGTTGGAATTCCGCCATCACTTGCCCGGTGAGCGCTCTTTCGGTGACGACTGCCTGCTCGCTGGCACAGACCGTGCCATTGTCGAAGGTCTTGGAGATGAGGATTTGTTTCACGGCGAAGGGGATGTCGGCCGAGCGCTCGATGTAGACGGGGACATTCCCAGCGCCAACGCCAATCGCCGGCGTGCCGGAGCTGTAAGCCGATTTGACCAGCCCGGTGCCACCCGTGGCCAGGATCAAGGCCAGTCTCTTGTGAGACATCAGGGCGTGGGTCTCCTCTCGGCTGGTATTTCCCAGCCATTGCACGCAGTCTTCCGGCGCGTCCTCGCCAAGGGCCGCCTCGTACAAGATGCGGGCAGCTTCGCTGGAGCAGCGGATGGCCCGGTTGTGAGGCCGAATCAAAATCGGGTTGCGCGTCTTGAGCGCGATCAGGATCTTGAACATCACCGTGGAGGTCGGATTGGTAACCGGCGCCACGGCCAGGATGGGTCCTAGCGGTTGGGCGATCTCCACGATTCCCCGCTCATGATCTTCCCCGATCACTCCTACCGTCTTCTCGTCTTTGATGTCCTCGTAGACCAATTGGGTGGCCAGCACATTCTTGATCACCTTGTCTTGCCAAATTCCCAATCCGGTCTCCTCGCAGGCCATCTTGGCCAGCCGCACCCGCGCGTTGAAGCCCGCCAGATAAGCAGCGCGCACAATCCGGTCAGTGTGCTCCTGATCGAGTTGGCTAAAAACGGCAGCAGCCAATGCCGCACGCTCCATCACCTCCTCCACATCAAAGCGTTTGCTCTCCATATCCATCTCTTCCTCCTGACCGCTCGTATTGACCACCATTCTAGCAGACGGCCAAAATAACTGGCTCACCATGGGGTCACATCTTCATATGTCATTCTTTTAGAGAAAGAAGGAAAAGACTGACCGTTTGTATGGGGCGGTGTTAAACCCACTCCTACACCTTTACCTAAACTTCATCAAAAGTTGACTTGACGTTAACGTGGCTGTGTTTACATCAGAGGAAAGACCGCGATGGAGGTTTTGTTTTGATGACAACGATTAACCGCCGTGAGAGGGCGATACGAAGGATGAAGTTCTGGTGTACCCTGGATCGCATCGCCGCCTGGGTACTGCTGGCGGGAATGACCCTTTACTTCCTGTCCGGGTACGGAATGAGCAAGGGAATCATCGACCCTGCTTTCGCTACGCGTTTGCACACTGACATCCTTCCCCTGCCGATAGCCCTGGCTTTCCTGATCCATGTCGGCTACGCTACCCGCTTGGCTTTGATGCGCTGGAAAGCCTGGCGCTGGCCGGGCCAGATCGCTTGGGTGTCTTTCCTGATGCTCTTTCTCTTCGCCTCTTTCTTTTTTGACCGGATCTATCGTATTCCAGCTTACGCCACAAGTTCAAATTCAACCGTTTTGGAGGAAATTGCAGCAGTTTCCCCTTCCCCACTGCCTCTTTCGTCGACGCCGACTGCGAGCATTCCAGAGGAGTCAATTGCTCTGACGGAGGCAATCCCTTCTCAAGAAACCGCCAATCTTGAGACGGCAGCCCCACAACCAGCTGCTCAGATTGAAACGCCCATCTCTCAGCCAACCCCTCATACTGTTGTAGCGGAGCCCACCTTCACCCAAGCTGAGCTGGCTCAGTACGATGGCCTCAATGGCAACCCGGCTTATGTCGCGGTAGATGGCGTGGTTTACGACCTAAGCCGTGTTTTCCGCAGCGGTGGCCATTTTTCCCACCTGGCTGGCCAGGAGCTGACGGACGCTTTCTTTTCCTACCATGCAATTCGCGAGATTACCAAATATCCAGTGGTGGGAATCTACCTCCCCTAGCAAAGAAACGAAGGCATTTCCTCCGCTCTGCTCTGGCCAGGATTGGCATCTTCCCGCCTCCTGGCCAAGCTCCAGCCCCTCCCCTACAATGACAGGGAAAATGAATTCTTTTGCTGTAAGACCTTGCGGTGAAATGATTCGTAAAGCGCACAACTTGGCCATCCCCGGTCCGAGCACAACCCGCGGGGGAGAAAGGGTTCAATGCGAAGCAGGCTAATTGCTGCCGCCCGCGGCGACGAGCCGGGGGATCTGCTCTTGACTCACGCGCAGGTGGTGAATGTCTTCTCTGGAGAAATAGAACCGGCTGATGTTTTGATCCGCGATGGGAAAGTGGCCAGCTTGCGCGGCGGGGAGGCCGCAGTAGTGGAAGATCTGGATGGTCTCATCCTCTGCCCTGGCTTCATCGAGCCTCACTTCCACCTGGAGAGCAGCCTGGTGACACCTTCGGAATTCGCCAGGGCTGTGATACCGCGCGGTACTACAACGGTGGTAGCAGACCCCCACGAGATCGCCAATGTGCTGGGAGTGGAGGGGGTTCTGTCGATGTTGGCAATGACCGAAGAACTACCGCTGAAGGTTTTCTTGATGATCCCCTCATGCGTCCCGGCCACGGAGATGGAGACCTCCGGCGCTCGTCTGGAGGCTGCTGATTTCCCTTCGTTGCTGGCTTACCCGCGTGTAATCGGGCTGGCCGAGGTAATGAACTTCCAAGGGGTGATCCATCGTGACCCTTCCTTGCTGGCCAAACTGGCGGCAGTGGGGAGTCGTCCAATAGATGGGCACGCACCGGGTCTGAGTGGTCGCGACCTGGAAGCTTACGCTGCAGCCGGGATCTCCTCCGAGCACGAATGCACCACCTTGGCTGAAGCCCAGGAAAAGCTGCGTCTAGGAATCCACATCCTCCTGCGCGAAGGGTCAGCGGCCCGCAACCTGGCCGAACTGCTGCCGCTGGTCACAGCCTCGACCGCCCCTTTCACCAGCTTCTGCAGTGATGATCGCAACCCCCTCGATCTGCGGGACGAAGGACACATTGATCTGGCCCTGCGTAAAGCGGTTGGCTTGGGATTGGATCCGATCACCGCTGTCCGCATTGCCACTCTCCACCCGGCTCGTCACTACCGCCTTGAGGGCCTGGGGGCTGTGGCGCCAGGCTATCGCGCCGACTTGGTCGCTCTCCCCGACCTGTGCGAATTCCGGGCGGAACGAGTCTACAGCGCCGGGAAGAAAGTGGCCGAGGGTGGCAAGGCACTCTTTCCAGCTTTTGCCCTTCCCTCTTCCCTGCTCTCCTCCCTGAAGGGGACTTTCCATCTGGATCCACAGCGTATCAACTTGCGCATCCCCGCCCCGATTGAAGACGGCACTGCGAGGGTCCGCGTGATCTGCTTGGCGCCAGGACAGATCCTCACCCGCGAGTTGGCCGAGGAGGTTCCAATACGTGGCGGCTTCGCCTGCGCCGAGCCCCGGTGTGACCTGCTCAAGCTAGCCGTCATCGAGCGGCATCATGGCACAGGGCGAGTCGGGTTGGGCTTCGTGCGCGGCTTCGGCTTGCAACGGGGGGCGCTGGCATCCTCGGTGGCGCACGACTCGCACAACCTTCTGGTGGTAGGAAGTGATGACCGGGAGATGCTGGCAGCCGCGCGAGCGGTGGCGGCCATGGGCGGAGGGCAAGTAGTGGTGGAGGGGGAACACATATTGGCGGCGCTTCCCTTGCCCTTGGCTGGGTTGATGTCGGATCAGCCCCTGGAGGAGGTCTGCCAGCGCGTCCAAGCTCTTGCCAAGGCCGCTCGCGGCCTAGGCTGCGGCCTGGAGGAGCCGATGATGGCGCTCTCCTTCCTGTCTTTACCTGTCGTCCCACAGCTTCGCCTGACCGACCTCGGCTTGGTGGATGTGGAACACTTCCGCCAGGTTCCGCTGTTCCTCTAATGTGCAGGGACGTTGTTCAATTGTTGACTAACCTGGACAGTTTGCCATGCATTGTGAGCTTTTTAGAAGTGAGGATCAGTGACGCAGCAGGAACTGCTTCTATCTGTGTGAAGAGGATGGAACCAAAAGACGCTCACCAGTGTACTTTGGTTGCCGTCTTCGTTGAATGCTAGAATAAAAGAAACTCTACCAGGGGGAGCCAGATGGAAGCGAACAACACAACGGCAGGGAAGATCAGCGAAGGAACCGTTCCTTCGCTGATAAAGGGTTCGGTCCAGCGATTTGGCGAGAAATCCGCTCTCTACCGGAAGGTCCAGGAGGGTTGGTTTGGCATGTCGTACACCGCGCTGGATCATGCTGCCACCTGCTTTGCTTATGGATTGATAAACCTCCTGGGCGTACAAAAAGGGGACCACATCGCCCTGATCGCCAATAACCGCATGGAATGGATGATTGCCGACCTCGGCATCCTCTACGCGGCGGCAGTCGATGTCCCGCGCGGCTCGGATACGCCCACCGAGATCCTGCAGACCATCGTTCGCCATTCCGATGCTCGTATCGCCATTCTGGAGAACAGCGGGCAACTGGAGAAGCTGCGGCCATTGTTGGGGGAATTGGACCGGCTCATCTTCATTGATCCGCCGGCTTCAACGCAAGAGATACCGATCCGCTGGCACAGTCTGGCAGATTGCCTGGCTGAAGGAGAGCGTGATTTCGCACAGGCCGAAAAGCTTGTGGGGCAGCGCCTTGCTCAACTTCAACCCGATGACCTGGCTACCATCATTTATACTTCCGGCACTACTGGGAACCCAAAAGGCGTGATGATCGCTCATCGCAACTACATGCACAATGTGGAGACCGTTCCGAGCATCCTGGGCAATACGAGCAAAGACAAATCCCTCTCTTTTTTGCCGATTTGGCATGCCTTCGAGCGCATGATCGAATACATCATCCTCTCCGTTGGCGCTTCAGTGTACTACAGCAACATCAGCGAGCTGCGGGAACACCTGCCCGAGGTTCAACCCACCCTCTTGATCACTGTCCCTGACTTTTGGGTGACCATCTATAAGGCCTTCCTGCGCAAGGCGATGACGGGGTCGCGCTTCAAGAAGCTCTTCGTCAGCCTGATCCTGCGATCGGCATTGGGTTATCAGCGTTCAATCCGGCTTTTGCGCGGCGATGACCCGCGTTACACAACGGCTGACCGGCCAAGCAATTGGCGCAAGGCCACGGCCTGGCTGAATCGCTGTGTGGCTGCGCTTGCTTTTTTCCTGGCAGATCGCCTGTTGTTCAAAAAGCTTCGAGCCACTCTGGGAAACCACCTGGAATTGGTCAGCAGCGGGGCGGGACCACTGCCGGAGAAGGTCGATGATTTCATGAACGCCGCAGGGATCAACGTCGTGGAAGGATACGGGTTGACCGAGACGATGGTCATCATTGCCGTTCGAGATGCGAAACATAAGAAATTTCAAACAGTCGGCGGCGTATTGCCCGGTCTGAAGATTCAGATACGAAGCGAGAGTGGAGACCTCCTGGGCCCTGGCCAACCCGGGAGCGTCTACTTTCGGGGTCCCACCCTGATGCTTGGGTACTACAAGAACCCCGAGCTGACATCTTCATTGATCGATCGCGATGGCTGGTTTGATACCGGCGATCTCGGAATATGGACCCTTGATGGCTGCCTGAAGATCCTGGGGCGCGCCGATGATATGTTGGTGTTGACCAATGGCGAGAAAGTGAACGCCGTCATCTTGGAGAATGAATTGCGAAGTGAGAGCTTGGTGGAGCGAGCCGTAGTGGTAGGGCAAGGCAAACCGCATGCGGCTGCTTTCCTTTTCCCGAATCTGCAGGAGTTGCGAGCCTTGGCTGAACGAAAAGGCGTTTCCTGCCAACAACTGGAGGAGCTGGCCGAGAACCCCCATATCCTGGCTGAATACAAGGCTCTCTGCGACCGAGTCTCTTTGAACAGGGAGAGATTTACAGCGCATGAGCGCATTCGACGATTCCAGCTAGCCTTTTGGCGTTTGGAAGTGGGAAAAGAGCTAAGCCAAAGCCTCAAACTGCGGCGGCTTCAGTTCACGCGCCTGCACCAAAAGGAAATTGATGGTCTTTTCAAGGTCGGTTAACAGCCCCCGGCAGGGTGTCCCCATTCAATCATCATTTTCCCCCATGTTCTTCAATATAGCTAATCAAGTCTGCGACTGTTTTCAACCCATCCAGATCCTGCCCGTGGATCTCGATGTGAAAGGTAGCTTCCACTGCCATTCCAAGCTCCACCATGGCCAAGGAATCCATCGGAAGATCGCGATCAAAACTGCTGCCTTCTTCCAAAATGACATCTTCCTGCAAAATGTCCTTCACGATCTCTCGAAGTCGTTCCCGAATCTGTTGCCGGTTCATTCACTGACCTCACCAATTTACTCTCAACTATACAAGCTTTCCCCCGGTCCCGGTAGAATGAGCCATCATTCCCCCATCGTCTGCCCACGCTGCGACGGTGGTGTTGAAGCGCTGGACTAGGCATCTGCCAAGGTCGATACCGCATAGCGAAGACGGGTATTGGCATGCTTTCCGAATCCTCGAATCAATAGAGAGAAGATCAGAATGGAACGACCCGAAGTCATCGTAGAGCTGAAAGAGAATGTTGGCGGGGCAATTCAAATCCCTGCCGAGCTCAGCGACGAGATGCCCTTGGTGGAGGATCTGAATGCCGATTTGCTGGATATTCTGATGGCGGTGGAAGATCCCTTCCAGTTGAAGATCCCTGATGCCGACCTGACCCGCATGCGCATAGTGGGCGGTGCGGTAGCCTACCTGCAAGAGAAATCCCCGCTTTAGCTGCTAGTTAACCCCATGCCAGACGAGACCGATAAAGCCGCTGCCGCTACGCCGGAAAGCCAGGGGCCGGCGATGGGATCTCCCCGCCGCGATCCCTTGGTGCCGTTTGACTATGATCGGTCTTTCCTCAGCCGTCCCTGCTGGGGGATGGTGCGTCCGTTCTTTCGAATGTTTAACTGGCTGTACTTCTCCTCTATCCGCTATGTAGGGTTGGAGAACCTTCCCCGAGAAGGGCCCGTCGTACTGGCGGTCAACCATCCCGCCGTGATCGACAGCTCTCTGATCGGCGCTTACCTGACCCGTCGCCGCTTGTTCTACACCATGTCGGAAGAAGAGCTCTTCCTGGACCGGTTTCCTTTCAAACTGATGGCTCTCTTGATTACCCCCCTCGGCGCCTATCCAGTAGATCGACGATTGGCTATCGACCGACAGGCTGTCAAATACACAGTGGACCGTCTGTGCGAGGGCAATATGGTTTTGCTGGCCCCCGAAGGCGGCACTGAGCGGGGTTGGGGACTGCTTCCCTTCCGCTCCGGCTTTGTCCTGCTGCCTTTGTTAGCGCGTGAACGATTGCTGCGGCAGGGAAAGCCGGCCGAGATCCAAATCGTGCCGGCAGCCATTCTCTACCGCGAGACGCCCCGCGCGCTGCGCACCAAGCGGGCGATGCGTTTCCGCGCCCGCGCCAGCTTCTCCATCGGCAAACCCTTCTCCCTGGAAGACTTCGTCACCCCCGGCAAGAAGAAGCAGCAGATCATGGAAGAAGTGACCGCCTACACCCGCACCTGGGTAGAGGAGCTGCTTCGCCAGCTAGAGGAGGACCTGAAGTGAGCGAGTTAATCGTTGTAGCGCTCAAAGCGTACATAGCGGAGAAGCAAGCTCGCGCCTTTGCGTTTTCCATGGCGCGAATGGCTCAGGATCCGCACATCCAGCGGGAATCCGCCCTCATAACCGTGGATTTCCTCCCCATGGACGCCAACGGCTTGTCGCTGCTGGAATGATTCGGCGCGAGCGTATCCTCAAGTGTCTGAACTCCTGCCCTTAACACTTTAGGTATTGGCTATTCTCTCCCTATTACTCTGGGTGCGGGTAGCTCGTGGATCCTGCGAAGAAAACGCCTTATCTGAAGAGCGTCACGTCGTATCGTTTGAAGGACCGCTGCAAAACCATTCTTCGAACATACGCAAACCAAGCGCAAGCTCCTTTTAGCTAAAGTCCTGCCGTTTGTTGGGCTAGATTTAGAAGTGAACTCCTGCTCTCCAGCAGAAATGAACCGTTCTGTGTGATTCTCCAGTTTGAACGCCAGTTAAGAGAGAACTAGGTCTGGCTGCTTGGACCATGGAGGGTAGAGAATCAAAGTGAAGAGTACACCATAAACAATCCGTCGTCAGCGGTCGATACGCTGACGTTGCACTCTCTGGCGGTGGGGGGCATCCAAGAGAAAAGTTTTGGCTGGGATCAGCAGGAACATCATCGCCACATAGAACAAAAACGCCCACGGGCGGCCCAGCACGATCCCCAAGAGGAAGGTCAACCCCATCCCGCTGCCGGCGCTGAGGTCAGAGTGGTGAAAGAGGGCATACACTAAAGCAAAAGCGAGCAAACCGATAACCGTCTCCAGCGGCATCAGGACGAGGAAAACGCCGCAGGTAGAGGCAAAGCCTTGCCCGCCATGGAAGCCAGCGAGCGCTGGAAAATCATGACCTAACACGGCACTGGTCCCCGCAGCCATCTGCCAGCCCAATGGTAAACCAACCGTCTGGGCTAACAAAACAGCGAAAGCTCCCTTGCAGAAATCGATGACAGCCACCAGCACGCCTGCTCCCACTCCCAGTGTGCGGTTAACGTTGCGGGTGCCCATATTGCCATCGCCCATCTGGCGAATATCTCCCTGGGCAATAGCGCGCGAAACCCAGAGGGCGGTGGGAACCGACCCCATCAGATAGGCTGCAACAAGAACTGCCGCCGCGTACGTCTCGCACACCCTCCTTGCCGGCCTGACCTTCCAATGCAGACCCGGAACGCTTCAGCAAACCGCTTCTCCCCCTAGGAAGTCAAGATCTAGCCGTCAAGCGAAGTGCCGTTAGAATTCCTCGTGCAGTTCTTTCCTCTTGTATTCCCAATCTCTATGGTCTCTGTTAGTATATGTACCGACCGGTCAGTACAAATAATGATAGAGACCGGCAGCGCGAAAAAGCGCAGAAAGGGAAATCGAATGGCGAAATCATGGATGCGCCGGGCGGTCTGCGCCTTCCTCCGTTATCGCTTGTGGGTCGTCGTGATACTGACATGGGGCGTCATGGCCGTTGGGCTCTCTATCTTCGCTCCTTCCCTCAGCCAGAGTGGGGTAATGGACGAGACGGCCTTCCTTCCCGGAGATTCGGCGGCGTTGAATGCCCAGGCTGTCTTGAAGGAGAAATTTCCCGACCAAGTTGCCGAGGGACAGGGGCTTCTGGTCCTCTCCAATCCGAGCGGTCTTACCGCTGCAGACCGGGACTATGCTACCCAACTCGGGAAGTGGCTGGTCTCTCCCGCCGCGCCACCCCAGGTGAAACGCGTCCTCTCGCCGCTTGAGAAGGCAGAGCTTCAAGCAGTGATGACCAGCCAGGACGGCCAGGCTTTGTTGATCTCAGTGGATTTCTCCAGTTCCGGCTACTCCGCAGAGACCAATGCTGCCGTGGAAACCATCCGCGCCCACGTTCAAGAAAACAAACCGGCTGGTTTGGAAGTGGCTCTCACCGGTTCCGCTGCTATGGGCAAGGACATGATGACCGCTACCCTGGACAGCACTAGCCAAACCACTTGGGTCACCATCATACTGGTAGTAGCGGTGTTACTGCTGGTCTACAAATCCCCCGTCGCTTCGCTGGTGCCGTTGATCACCGTCGCTTTGGCCGCCCTGGTGGCGCGGGGGCTGTTGGGTTGGATTGCCTCAGGTAACATGCAGTTGTCTTCGATGCTGGATGCGTTGACGGTGGTGCTGGTCTTTGGGGCCGGAACCGATTATGTGCTCTTCCTGGTTTCGCGTTTCCGCGAAGAGTTGTCCGGTCCTGGAGGGCGAAGTGGAGCTATCCTCCGCACCACTCAACGGATGGCTCCGGTCCTGTTGGCCAGCGCGGGAACGGTGATCCTTGGCCTGCTGGGGATGCTGGTAGCTTCCTTCGGCATGATCCACAGCAACGGCCCGGCCATGGCCCTCAGCATCCTTATCGCCGTGATGGCGGCGCTGACCCTGACCCCTTCATTGCTCTTCCTCTTCGGGCGCAAGTTATTCTGGCCTTTTCACAAGAGGATGGAAGAACAGGATGGCAAGAGAGGTCTGATCAATTGGGAATGGGTTGGCCGATTGGTGACGCGAAAACCTGCATGGGTGGTTGGCATTGTCCTGCTGCTGCTTCTGGCGCCTTACCCGGCTTGGTTGGGGATGCGCACCAGTTTCGATCTGATCGGGGAGATCCCACCCAAGATGGATTCAGCCCGTGGTTTTGCCTTGCTGGGGGAACATTTCCCGGCTGGGGAGATGGCGCCCCTGACAGTCATCCTGACTTCCCGGGACGATGACCTGCGTAAGCCTGCGGCCCTCGCCTCGCTGGCCGCCTTAACCCGCAAGTTGGAGGGGATCCCCGGCGTCAGCGCAGTGCGCGGCGTCTTGCAACCCTCGGCCGATCTCCAAGCCCGGACAGCGTTCCAGGTTGGCGATCAGCTCCGTGCGACTGGCGCTTCCCTGCTACAGTTCGCCTCTCCCTCCACTTCCAGCGAACTCGCCGCCTTGGCCGCCAACGGAGGAGCATCTGGCCAATTGGCACCGCTGCGCGCCTACTTGGAGGAGGTGAGGGCGGCCTTCCCCTCCCTGGCCGGAACAGCTCCCTTCCAAAAAGCTTGGGAAGAGTTGCGAGGGTTGTCTACGGCCATCGATGAGTTGCTCTGGTCGGCTCGGGTGGATCACCAACTGGCTGTGATGGGGGAGCGCCTCCAGGGATTAGCGAGTAGCTTGCAGGATCCTGCTGCCCTGCTGGCTGGGAATACTGGCCTGGCAGGATTGACCGAGCTGCGAGCCTACTTGGAGGAACTAGGCGGCGCTTTTCCCCAGGTGAAGACGGCATCCGCTTGGGCGGAAGGACTGGCAGCCACAGTTGGGCTGGAGAAGCTGGCCGCGGCTTTCGCCGAGCAGTCTGGCGCGCAACAGAACTTGCTACCGCAGGCTGGGATGCTCCAATTGCAGCAGACCTTGTCCGCACTGTCCTCTTCTCTGCAGTCTCTGCAGGGGTCGCTGGCTGGTCAACCCCTCTACTTTCTGCCGCAGAACGCTGGGAAAGCAGAGGCAGAAGCAGCCCGTATTGCAGTGGAAGGAGACCTGCGAATGTTGCGCGAGGGGTTGACAGAGACTGCTTCCGCACTGGCCAGCCAGTCCGCTTACTTGATCCCTGCCTCTTTTCTCCAGGAAAATACCCTGTTGAGCCAGATGGTGGATCACTACTTCGCACCGGACGGCTCGGCTACCCAGCTCTCCGTCCTCTTGCAGGACGACCCCTACTCCTTCGCGGCATTGGAAACCAGCGAGCGGGTCAAAACGGTCTTGGCCGAGGAGCTCCCCTCCTTCGTCGGGGTAGCTCCGGGCAACTTGGCAGTGTACGTCGGCGGGGTGGCGGCAATGGCCAGCGACATGCGCTCCACAGTAGACCGAGACTTCCTGAAGGTGCAAATCGTGGTGGTGGTCGCCGTCTTCCTGGTGCTGGTCCTGCTTCTGCGAAGCCTGGTAGCTCCGCTCTACCTGGCCCTCTCCGTTATCGTTAGCTACGGCACCACCATGGGCTTGTCGGCGTTGATCTTCCAGCACTGGCTGGGCTTCGGGGGAGTCAATTATGCCCTCCCCATTTTGGTGTTCGTCTTGCTGGTGGCTTTGGGATCGGATTACAACATCTTCCTCATGTCACGCGTGCGCGAGGAGACGGCCCGCTGTGGCGATCTGAAGGAGGGGATTCGCCGGGCCACGATCTACACCGGCAGCATTATCACCTCTTGCGGCCTGATCCTGGCCGGGACATTCGTCGCGCTGGCCTTCTCCCCCATCCGCATGTTGATGCAGATCGGCCTGGCCGTGGCCCTCGGCGTGCTGATAGACACCTTTCTGGTGCGGTCACTGCTGGTGCCTGCCCTGGCTGCCCTGTTGGGGCGCTGGAACTGGTGGCCCAGCCGCAAATAAACTGGCTTGAAGATCGCTCACTGGGGGGTGAGCTCCCTGTCTCACTCACCCCCCAACGGCGGGAATGTGCGCCAGGATTGGCCCCCCAGTCAGGGATAGGGGACAATGATGGAAACGATTCAGGAGGCTGCCATGGAACAGCGCAGGAAAAACCCGGGAAGGGGAGAGGAAACTCGCCTCCGCTTGTTGGAAGCAGCGGCCGATTGCTTCGCCCAGGGTGGCTACGACGCCACCTCCCTTCAGGAGATCGTCCAGCGGGCCGGGGTAGCGAAAGGCACCCTCTTCTACCACTTCGCCAACAAGGAACAGCTATTCCAGGCCCTTCTGGATCGGTGGATGGAAGTGCTGGAGGGGCAACTGCGCCAAGCCATCAGCGTGTCCGCAAGTTTGCCGGAAGGCTTGGCGAGGCTGGATGCGCTGGCTGAGGAAGTTTGCCGCGATGCCAGTGGCCGCTTCCAGTTGCTGCTGCAGTTTTGGGCTCAGGCCATGCGTGATCCCAAGGTCTGGACCGCCTCGATCGGCCACTTTCACCGCTTCCTGGACCTCTTCGCTGGCTTTATCGAAAAAGGTGTCCAGGAAGGATTCCTGAGGCCGGTGGAATCCAGATCCACCGCCCGGGTCGCTATCGGGCTGGGGATGGGTTTATTGTTGCAAGTCTTGCTGGACACCCAGCAAGCTAATTGGCCGGTGGTGCTGCGGTATGGCATACGCCTGCTGCTGGAGGGGATCCAGCGGGAAGCGCCATTAGAAACTCAAGGCTCTGGGTAAGCAAGACCGGGTACCGTCGGCGATCTTCTGTTTGATACAATGAGGGCATGATCGACGGATCGCAGGCTTGGATGAACCAAGTGCAAGATACCGTACTAGTCTCCCTGCAGACGCATTTGGAAGAGATGCCCATCCCCTACGTGGTAGAACTGGTCAACCTGGCTGAAGTCTTCCCGGCTTTTTGGGAGAAAGTCTTGCAAGAAGGGATCTTATGGCAGAGCTGAGCCTCAGGCTGGAAGACAAGCCAAGCAGAGTAAGAAGGCTACTGGCGATGGTGTTGTGCGTTTGCATCGTAGGCGTAACGGCTTGCGTCGGACCACAGCCGAGTGAGCGTTTCGCCCCGAAGGTGATGGTGCTTTGCACTTTCGAGATTCTCAAGGACGTTGGCGACCAGCCAGGCGAGTTCCAATTCTGGGTGGAGCGAGAAAACCTGACGCGCAGCCTCACCGTGCCGGGCCTCGATCGGCCGTTGCGTTTCAATGAGGAAGGACTCTTTGCTACGGTCATTGGCACTACCGGCCGTTGTGACGTGCAGTTGGAATCTCTGATTGAAGATTCCCGCTTCGACTTCTCTCAAACTTATTGGCTGCTGGCCGGGATCGCCGGGGTCGACCCGGAGGACGCCAGCATCGGCAGTGTGGCTTGGGTTCGTTGGGTGGTTGATGGAGACATCGCCTTTGAGATCGATTCCCGTGAAATCCCTGACGACTGGCCTTATGGGATTCTGCCGATCGGATCCACCCGCCCCGGTCAGGAGCCCAAGGATGCCGGCTGGACGCCCAAGCCAATGTCCTGGGAGCTGAACAGTTCATTGGTAAACTGGGCTTTCTCCTTGACCGGCAGCCTGACCCTGCCGGATAGCCCGACCGCCCAGGCGCAGCGGGCCAAGTACACCTCCTGGCCAGCCGCTCAAAAACCTCCGGTTGTTCTATTGGGAGATGACCTCGGCTCCAGCCGTTTCTGGCATGGCCAAGCGATGACTGATTGGGCCAACGATTGGGTAACTGTCTTCACCGGTGGGCAGGGGAATTTCGTGATGACCGATTGTGAGGACCACAATGTAGCCAACTCGATGGAGCGAGCGGCGCAGCAAGGGTTGGTCGACTTCAACCGGTTGCTGATTCTGCGCAGCGGCAGCAACTTCTGCCTACCGCCGCCGAGGGCCAGTGCTGCTCTTAGTCTCCTTTCCGAGTACAGTGGAGTGGATCTTGCCCTTGAGTCGGTACACCGCGTAGGCAGCGTGGTAGTTCACGAGTTGCTGGGTGGCTGGGACCGCTACGCCACCCAAGCGCCATAGGAACGCCTGAAGGAGAGCCAAGCTTTCTGACATTCTACGATTTAATAAAGAGACAATCCCTCAACTATGTGAATTTGCCTGCAGCAGCCTGTCTTCTTCCGTCATAATTGAACTGCTTGGAAGGTCTCTTTGAGGAAGCTCGTATTGTCATAGAAGAATGAGATGAGGCAGTGGATCCATGAAAACAGGATACCGCACTGGAGTGCAGCGGTCCCAGGAGAAGCGCAGCGCTGGACCGATAGTAAGTTCAAAATACGGCATCCTGAGGGATTGAACAGCCTGGTTAGGGTAACCAAGATAAAAGTTCGCGGCTACAGGACCTTCAAGAAGCTGAAGGCCATTATCATCATGTTAGGGAAACTAGGGCACGAGAAGGTAAGTTTGCCCGCCTGAATGGAAGGTACTTTTTCGCTTCACGCAGGGAAGGCCAGGTAGCGCACCGGGGTTCCGCAAGAGGCAAGGAAACGTTGGAAATCAGCTACGCTGAGGGTGATGGTGGCAGTGTTGACATTGGGGTGAAAGCTGACCTGCTGGTAGGTTTTCAGATCCTGGTCGATCACTACCCGCACCGCATGGGAACCGTCATGGAGCAAACCAAATGGGGAAACAGCTCCCGCCTCCAGGCCCAGGTGCTCCATCAGCCGCTCGGCCGAACCGAAGCTGAGGCGGTCCTCCCCCAAGAGCCTCTCCAACAGCCGGATGTCCACCCGCTTGGCCGACAGCAGGATCACCAGGTAGTGGTGGTTCCCTTTCTTATTGCGCAGGAAAAGGTTCTTGCAGTGCGCCCCGGGGATTGCACCCCACTCTCGTTCGGCCTCCTCTACCGTGAAGACCGGCGGGTGAGCGTGGCGGGTGTAGGTGATCTCGGCCTGGCGCAAGGCTCGGTGGACCGTCTCTTCAGCTTCGGTGCACATCTTGCCCTCGATCATAGCAGAAGGCCGCGGTCGAGGGCTCTGCCTTTGAGCAAAAGGATGGGGTCTCCCGGTCGGGACGAGGCATTCCCTCGTCCCGACCATCTCGCTAGATCAATTGGGGAAGTAGAACTGAAAGCTGGCTCCCAAAAAGGCAATGGTGGCGGACATATTGGTCAGGTAGCTGTTGTAACCGAACTTGGAGTCCACCATGACCTTCATGGTGAGGCCGTACGTGTGCTGAGGATTGAGAGTCCCGGTAATCGGGACGGTTACGAAGTCAAGGCTGCCATAATTCCCATTATATTGTTTTGGATTGATCCAGCTAACCGGTGTGCAACCGTCCGCCAGCTTATTGCCGGTGAAGTCCCAGAGGCCGACCTCGGCGGTAAAGTTGACGAAACCGTTGTAGGGAAACTGGCTCACTTCCCAGTGAATGACCGACTTGACGCGGACATTAAAATGCACGGCCAGCGGGTTGATCCCGGTGTAGGTAAAATGACGGCTATCCTGGATTGTGCCCAAGACAAAGGTGCCATTGATCTGGGAGGGCTGATAGGTGTTTTTCGAGAATTGAATTTTTGGCGTCCCGGAGAGGTCGCTGAGGCCGTTATTCACCGTCAGCGCTACGTGTTCCACCCCATGGCCGGTCACCGCAACATTGTTGCTGTCGATCTTCCAGTTCGGGTTGGCATTTCCTGCCGGGTTGCGGATGGTGAATTGCTGCGCGCCCCCCAGCCGTGCCCAGCCAAAGCCGCACCCATAGAGGACGGTTCCGGTGGAAGATAAAACATAGCCATCGGTGTAGGTATCGACCGAGAAGGCAGGGGAGACAGGGGCCGGGACGATGCTGTTGCGCAGGGTGATGGTGTAGCCGGCTCCGGGTTGGACCTTTGGCCAATCGGCCAGGAGGAGGACCCACTGCTGGGAAGATCCCTTGAAAATGGATTGGCCAGCGTCCCAGGCATCGTAGGCCGGGCCGGCCGGCACCGGGATCGCGGTGGCCGGTTGCTGGTAGTCGGAGACTCCCTTGGCGCTGTTGTTGAGGCTGAGTACCGGCGTGGTGCTGCCCGTCTGGAGGAGATCGTCCTGGGTGACCAGAACGGCTCCGCGCAGGCCGTAATGATCCTGGTTCAGGGTCTGGAGGGCGAAGAACTGGGCGCGGGCCAGCACATCTCCTCCGGCCAGGAAGAGCGGGTCACTGGGATTGACCGAACCGAGGTTGGCGGCGTAGGCCACCATCCGGGCGGCACAAACCAGGAAGCGGTTGACCTCGTCCCGGACCATTGATTGGTAGCTGAGCGGTCCCTCGGTTAACCAGCCCTTGGAGGTCTGGCCGGTGGGGTCGTTGTGGTTCATCACCTCGGTGTAGATATCCGCTCCCTTGTATTGGTAGAAGAGCAAACCGGCGAAGTACGACTCGAAGGTCTGGTAGTACTGCATCAGGTTGTAGGGTTGGAAGGTCCAGGAGCTGGTATTGGTGATGATGTAGGTATCCACCCAACTGTCCAGGATTCCCTTGCTTCCCCCGGAGGGGATGATGCCGGTATAGATTCCATTGATCGAGTTGGGGATGTCCCAGGCGCCGGAGACGTTGGCGCAGAAGGCATTCATCTGGTCGGTGATGCCGGGCGTGGTGGGGGTTTTGCCGTGGGTGAAGAAATAGAGGCCATCCGGGCTATTCATGTTGTAGTGAGTGTCGATCCGATTCATGTAGTCCTTCACCTGGGCGTTGAGAACGGTGTCGATCAACTGCGCCTCCATATTTCGCAGCTGCTGGAAAAGAGCCGTGAAGTCCGCCTCGATGCGGGACAACGATGCCATCACCTGGTCCAGTTGGCCCTCGATGAACTTCAACTGTTCCAGCACCTTCTCCGTGTCGCTCTCTTTTCCGGTGAGCATATCCAGCGCCCAACCGATGGCTTCTTTGGCCGCCCAACCTCCGATGCTTTCCAGCAGTACACCGCTGGAAGCTTTCAGCGGCTTGGAGGCAATCTCCTCTACGATCGGAACGACTCCATCCAGTATCTCCACCGAGGTCTCCTCCGCAACGGCAATGCCCGGGGAAGGAGGATTCAAGCGGATCCAGAAGCCGACACCCGGCCGGAAGTGTTGGAGGTCCTCGCGTACCGAGAGGTATCGCCCCCCGGGCCACCAGGTGTAGATGCGGGAGCCGATGATGCCGGACTGGATAGCCTGGTCCAGCGAGAAGACCAGTTCACCTCGATGGATCCACACACGATCCCAATGGAATTCCTCCAGGAAGGGCACACCGAACAGGTTCCAGCCGGGAGAAAGCGTCCTGCGCAGCCGCGAGGTGACGGCCTGGCCGCTGACCGTGATCGTGGCCGCGCTGGGCAGATAGAGCCAGTAGCCGACTCCCGGCCGCAGCGAGATCTGGCTGTAGGGAAGATAGCTACTGCTGACAGCATCCCACTCAGCCAATGACCAGGGCCGCGGCAGATCGGCGAACACCACCAGCGGGGAGGGGTCGGTGATCAAGGGGATGGAGATAAGATTCCAACCCTGGTTGAGATGAAACTGGAAGAGCGAGGGTGAAGCTGAGTTCACGAATGGGGCATTCGCTGGATTTGCACTCCCGGCCGAGGAATCGCTCGCGGGAGGGGGAGCGACAGCCAACACCGGTCCAAATCCGAAGCTGAGAGGGAGAAAGACCAGCAGGGCACACCAAACCAATCGTACTTGCCAGAACCGCTTTTTCAAGTTATTTCCTCCTTCTTTCGCTTCCAGGAGAGCCTGGCACGGTATCCTGAACGGTGAACCGCGAGCCGGTTGAGTACCCTTAGGGTGAGGCGGGAGAACCGGGGAAGAACAGCGCGGGCAAGCCGGCAGCCCAAACCCCGATAGCTTCCCAGTCGCGGCAATCCTCTACCTTGGCGTTCTTCATCATCGCTCCCATCAGACCGCTGACCTTGGAGCCATCCATCTTCCCGGCGAAGAGGCCCACCACCGCCGGGCTGACCAAGGCGGTGAGCGGCTTCAGGTATCCCGATACTGTCTCGCGGTTCTTCTCATTGTCTTCCTTCATCGTCATGCAGGAGACGAAAAAAGCAGTCGGTACTTTCTGCAGCGCTACCCGGTGTTGTTTGACGAAACTTACCGCTTCAGCGTATATCCGCATGATGCGGGCAGCCGAGCCCACCACCACAGCGGCGTAAGGCGCCAGGTCACGGACCTCCTGTACCGGCCGGACATCCACCTCCTGACCACCCTCGCGCAAGGTTTTGGCTACCGCCTCAGCGATCTCCCGGGTGGAGCCGGCCCGGCTGGCGTAGGCGACTAGGATTCTATTACTCATCATCTTCCTCCTTCATTCAGTCAACACCATCGTTTTTCTAAATAGTAGCGCGAAGGCTAGAGGAGAGAGCCGGTAGGTTGCGGCCATCGCCGAATGCCGCGGCACTTCTATAGACTTTGAAGGTTTCTCCCTGGTTACGGGATAAAGTTTATCGCGCTCTGGTAAATCGGAGAGAGGTTGCCTGGCATGGCGGCATCGCGGAACTGGATGAAGACGGACCGAACCCCCGGCTGGAGTGCCAGCATCCAGCAAGCGGAGGGTTGGTAACGCTGCCAGACGGATCCGACAAACAAGGAATTGTCATTGGCGATGCGCATATCCAGCAACCCTGAGCCTCCCAGATCGACGGCATCGTTGGTGAGGTTGACGAGGGGGTTGGACGTACTCTTCGCTCCACCGTTGATGAGGAACTTCGCGCAGGTGGGGACAATCAGGTCGGGGAATACGCTGGGCTGGAGAGAAACTTGAACCGCCGAGGGGTTTTGCGCATCAGGCGCGTGGAGAACATCGGTGGTGACCTGGTAAATGCGGTGAAGGCCGCTATCATAGATCTCGCCAAAGGCTCCTCCAGTGAGGGTGTAGTAGAAGTGGCCGGTCAGCAGCGGCATTGGGAACTCCAGGAAAGCATTCTGCAAATCCCCGCTCCAGGGTCCGTCTGGGAAAATCGGTGCACCGGTGAGGTGGTTGATAATCGTACAACTTACTGCCTGGACATCTCCCGGCCGGGTCGACCAAGCCGTTTCCAAGGCGGGTGTGGTGAGATTGGCGTAGTTAGTGGGACCGCCGATGACCGTATTGGCATAGAACGGAAAAGAGTAAGGCAGTGCCTTCCCCTTGCTATCCGGCGCGATTGCGAAGGCGAAGTTGAGCACCTGTTCCCCGACAATGCGCACGAGGCGATAACCGGGCCAAGACCACATCTCGTCAAATTCTGGGTTCAGCATATTGGGAGCATCATTGAACTCGGTGCAGGTAGTGTTGACGAATTTTACTTCTCCGCCGCCAGCGCTCCAGGGAATGGTTCCATAGCCGTCCGTGTGTTCGTGGCCGCTCACCACCAAGGCCACGCGAAATTGCCGTAAAAGCTTGATCAGAGCGAGTCGGCCAGCCCCTTCCCCGCCAAAGCCGATGCCGAACATCGAAGCGTTGTCAAACATCATCCCCGATCCGTTATCTCGCCAGGGGTCGTGATGGATCGCCACCACCCGCATCCGGGCGCTCTGGTGAGCGGCGAGGTCATCGCGCAACCAGGCCAACTGACCTGTCAGAGCGCTCAGTTGAATAACATCTTCTCGTGCTTGCGACCAGCCAGCCTTAAAAAGGTCACCGCCTCCCAATAGCTGACCCTGCCATTTGCCGGGCGCCAGGGTCACATTGGGGATGGCCCAGTGCAGGTTTCGCTGGGAAGAGCTCCAATCATTGCTGTTGGCAGACAGGAGGTGAAAGTCCGGCCCGTAGTCGAAGGAGAAGTACTGGGGGCCGAAAAGGTTTCGCCAGGAATCCATGTAGTCCTCTTCCAGCTTGGTGTTGAAGAGGTTGTAGCGGGCATAGCTATCGTGGTTGCCGAGGGTGATGAAGACCGGCACGTCCAGCTTCATGGTCTCCTGGTAGAACCAATCCATCTCAAAATAGGGCTCGTAGATGCATCCACCGAAGATGGTGTTGCGATAGGCTGGGAACTCCGCGTAATTTTGTTGGTAGAGCCACTTTTGCGAGAAATCATAGTCTCCCGTGAAGACGGCGAAATCCGGTTTGGTCAAATTCACCTGGGCAATAGCTTTACTGTAGTAGGCTGCGCCATAACCGTCCGCCTCGCTGTAACCAGCGTGCCGGTAGTTTTTGTCCTGCGTGCTGGCCCCCGGGTATTTCGCCTCCGGCCCCCAGACGTGGATATCGGTCATCTGAACAAAAGTGAAGTCTTCCTTGAATCCCTGAACCACGCTGACGGCATGCGGCTGGGAATCCTCCAACAAAACTCCTCCTTGGCGCTTGCCTCGAATGATCAAGTCATAGAGGTCGAAAGGGACATCGGCAGGAATGGTGACCTTCACCAAATAGATGCGGGCCTTGACCTTTCGTGCCTGTGCGTACTCCGGCCAATGGGTGCTGTACCCCACGGTAAAACTGTCCACGCGCAGCATCTTGGTAACCGGATAGGCGCCATTGGAGGTCCGCAAAAAAGCCTTGAACTCCTCGAAGACCGGAAATGGCGAGTTCCAGTTCTGGTCGCGGGGATCGAACTCTACGGTCAACTGGTCGCAGCAACGAAGGATGGCTGGGTTTCCGAAGCTGGGATAAATGACTTGTTTGATACGGTCGCGGTTGATCGGGATGGTTGCTCCATAAATACTCCCGGCATCATCTACCGCGCTTGAGTCCTCGCTCGGCGCTACTATCGCGGTTGCCGGCAACTGGGTCGTTCCTCCAGCCCAGCCCGAAATGGGTAGAAGACAAACAATGGCAAGCAACCCCGCCAGGATTCCCTGTCGAATTCGATTCTTATTCACCCTAAAACCCCTCCTTGCATCGAATTAAAAGGTCTGCGTTCCGCACGGGACCGCTTGAACCTATTCTAACAGATGAAAAGGCAGTTCCTCGATTGCTGCAACGGAATAACCTGTAAAAAAAGAAGGGATAAACAACCACCCATCGAAGCAGTGTAAATCTTATCTGTTAGGCACCGGACAGCTACTGCACAGAGCAAAAGGACAAGTTAAGAAAGCCAGGAACGAACCCTTCAAAAACGGAGTGCCTGCCGCTTATCCTTATAGAGGGCTGGTCGTGGATCAAAGGAAGCGAATAGTGAACCAAGCCAAGATTGCGCTACAAATAACCGCAAGAATCGACATTAGGAGCTCAACGATACTCATCTCTCTCCTCCTTTCTTTTCCTCAATTAGTAAACCACTGATTGGCACCCAAGAGAGATAGCAACAGAACGAAAACGAAAAAGCTTGTAGTTGTATGCTTGATAAAGAGGAGAATATCCTGCAGTTAAGTATGGGTAGTTGGGCACATAAGATCTGCTAAGTTAGTTTTTGATTTATCCGAATTCAATTGCTAGGAGCGAGGAGTTGCGTCAGCAGCTACTGCAATATGATTTTGGAAATGAGCAAACATTTCTTCCGTAAGTCTCTTGACAAATGCTTTTCTTCGCCTGGTACGATCATTATTGTTTTCAAACCAGGAAAGGGAAGGGATTGCTAATGGAAGAAAAGAAGTCATCTTTACCTCCATCCACTGCTGTAACTGGTTTCGACGCGCGTAAGGGTTGGATGTGGTCTCTCGGTTCAGCGTTGGGGTTCACAGGCACCAACCTCCTCGACAAGGCGGGACTCACCGCTGGGGGGGGGAACCCTTACGGAGGGATCATCTCGAAGCAATTTATCCCTTGGTTGATCGCGGTGATCGTCTCCTTGATCGGAGGCAAGTACATTCAGCTTAATGCCTCCTCACCCAAGTATGTCGGCAGGAGAGCCTGGCTGCCGATAGTGATTGCCGGCCCGATCACCGAGGCCATCGGCACTGTCCTCTTTTATTTCGGAATCACCTACGGCGGTATCGTCATCGCCGTCCCGGCGGTCCAATCGCAAATCTTCTGGACCGCCCTGATCGCCTATTTCTTCTTGCGTGACCCGCTAAACCCGAAGATCGCCATCGGTGCACTCGTTTTCGTCGGTGGCTTGGTCGTTCTTTCGCTGGGACAATTGCAGGGCATCCCAGTCTCTCCGCAATGGGGCCTCGGTTTGGTTCTCTCCCTGATCGGCGGCATCTGCTGGGCTACCGGCGCTACCCTCTGGCGGGTTGCCATCACCAACGGATTGGACCGATGGGTCCTCGTTTCCATTTACTACCCCTGTGCCTGGGTGGTTCTTCTACTTTTCCTGGCCGTGACCGGTCAACTGGCAACCGCTTTTGCTCTCTCTTTTGCTGCAGTCGGCTACTTTGCCGCCAGCGGTATTACGGCAGAGCTTGTCGGAGCACTCTTCCTGATGACTGCCTTCAAGTACATCCCGGCTGCCATGGGCAATGGAATCAAATCCACCTATACTGCCATCGTCGCCATCCTCGCTGCCCTTATCTTCAAAGAAACTTTGAACTGGATCATGCTGGTAGGTATCCTGGTCATGGTGGTAGGCCTTTGGTTGCTTGCCTACTTCCAGTCTACCATCGCCAAACAGCGCAAAGAAGCATTGGTCGCTCACTCCGCAGCATAAAACAAGATTTTGTTTTCTTTCCGCCTTGTGGCAGCCAGGAAATCGGCCGTCACAAGGCGGTAGACTGTAGCAGAGAAGGGGGTATCTTTGATGAGCAGCTTCGAAGGAAAGTTTCTAGAGGTTGACTTGAGTACAGCCTCCATCCAGGAGATCAAGGTCCCTGAGGAGGTGCAGAAAAGATATATCGGCGGTTCCGGGCTGGCCACCTACTTCCTGCGTCACTACACTCCGGCTGATGTGGAACCGCTCTCGGAGAGGAACACGTTGGTATTCGCCACCGGACCTCTCACCGGAACGTCGGTTCCTCTCTCTGGAAGAAGCTCTGCTGCGGCAAAATCCCCACTTACCGGTATTTTCGGGGAGGCCAGCGTGGGGGGAGCCTGGGGAAAAGCATTGAAACAGGCAGGATGGGATGGGGTGATCGTTCGAGGTCAAGCTCCCGAACCAACTGTCCTGGTGATCACGGATGAGGGTGTAAAACTGCACGATGCCCACCCCTTCTGGGGATTGGATACCTACGAAACAGCCCAAAGGATGACTGAACAGTTCGGGGAAGATTGCGTTGTTTCTTGTATCGGTCAAGCCGGAGAAAAGATGGTTCCGCTGGCTTGCATCATGAACGACGGAGCCAATGGCCGTCCCCTTGGCCGTTCGGGACTGGGTGCGGTGATGGGCTCGAAGAAGCTGAAGGCTATCGTTGTCTCCGGAAAAAGGCCGCTGATTGTCGCCCACCCCGATGAATTGCGTCAATCTTTGCGGGAGATCGTGGGAACCATTCGGAAAAACAACTCGGGACTTACCGAGTTTGGAACGGCTTCCGGTACGGTGCCCTTGGAAGCATCCGGGGACATGCCTGTTCGCAATTGGAAGGGAGATCGCTGGGTCGAGGGAGCAGGACGCATCTCCGGAATGGAGCTAGCCCGTCTCTACCTGAAAAAGCCCTACTACTGTGCGGGCTGTTTTGTCGGGTGCGGCCGCGATGTAGCCATCACAGATGGCCCCTACGCCGGGGTCGCCGGAGCAGGGCCGGAGTATGAGACGGTGGGCCTCCTGGGCTCACTCTCCGAGGTTGATGACCTCGCTGCCCTGTGTTACGCCAATGAGTTATGTAACCGCTATGGGATCGATACCATGTCCGTCGGCGGGGCGATTGCTTTTGCCCGTGAAGCAGCAGAACATGGTTTGCTGGATACTATTTCTGACCTCGATTTAAGGTGGGGCAATGCTGAGTCGATGATCGAGCTGATTCGGCAGATTGGAGAGCAACGGGGCCTTGGGATCCTGCTGGGCAAGGGAGTCCGGAGGGCTGCTGAGGAATTGGGTGGGGAAGCCGCTTCATTTGCCATCCATGTCAAGGGGCTGGAAATGCCGGCCCACGACCCACGTGCCTTTCCTAGCGTCGCCCTCGGTTATGCCACTTCCAACCGAGGTGCTTGCCATTTGGCAGCCTGGTCTGGCATCTTTGAAAACCGCATGACGATGCCATCGCTTGGCTATGACAGCCCCCTTCCTCGCTTCACTACGGAAGGAAAGGCCAAACTCGTCTTCGACATGCAAAGCGTAATGGGGATGTTCGATTCTCTGGCACTGTGCAAATTCCTCATCTTCGGGGGAGTTGATATCAGCACGGTTGTGAAATGGCTCAACATGGTCACAGGATGGGATTTCGATCTTCAGGAATTCCTGCTGTGTGGTGAGCGAATCTTCAACGCCAAGCGCCTCTTTAATGTAGAGTGCGGTGTGTCACGCAAAGACGACACCCTTCCGCAGCGGATTCTCACACTCCCAAAGACAGAAGGCGGAACAAACGGGTATTTACCTCCCCTTGAGACAATGTTGGACGAATACTATCAGATCCGCGGCTGGGATCAGCAAGGTATCCCTACCCAAGCGACGATCGATCGGTTGGCCCTTTAGAAGTCATGCGAGCAGTCGTATGTGCCGACAGTCGAGGCTCCTTTCCCTGCCGCGAAGAGGCTCTCTTTCTTCCAGGTCCGACTGCTCTGATCACTGTAATGCAACGCTTGGAGGAAAAGATGAATATCGTCCTCCTGCCGCAGAAACCGGATTATTGGTTCATCCTTATCCTTAACCAGAGACTGGTTGATCCGGATCCATCTATCCTCGTCAATCCAGAAGATGACCTTCTCATCTACCCCGGGCCCTTGGGGGGAGGTTGACGATGGAAATCAGTTTGCAAGGACTAGGTTTTCGTTATGAGGGCTCCCCGGATTGGGCTTTGCACGATATCAATCTGGAGATAGATCGAGGTGAATTCGTACTGGTGGCTGGTGAAGGAGGAGCCGGCAAGTCAACGTTCCTCTATTCCCTCAACGGGCTCATTCCCCACATCATCAATGGCACGTTCCAAGGATCAGTGCAGATCGAGGGGATTCCTCTGGACCGGAAGGCGATGGACGGCATTTCCCGTCGGGTTGGCTTCATCTTTCAGAACTCCGAATCCCAGTTGTTCACCACCACCGTTGAGGAAGAAGTGGCGCTGGGGCTGGAGGAGAATGGGACTCCCTTGCCGGAGATGGAACGAAAGATCGTTTGGGCACTTGAGACCGCCGGCCTCTCCTCTTACCGGGAAACACCTCTCTATGCCTTGTCCGGTGGTCAAAAACAGATCCTTGCCCTGGTTTCCATCCTGGTGACAGAGCCCAAGATCCTCTTGCTTGATGAGCCCACGGGGGATCTTGATCCGATCTTCTCCCGCAAAGTTTATCAGCTCCTCCGGAACATCAATGAGGCAGGTACCAATGTGATCCTGGTTGATCACAAGATTGAAGCAATCCTGGAAATGATCGGCCCTACCTTTCGGGTCATCGCCCTAAAGGGGGGAAAAATCCTGGCAGATGGAAACGCCAGAGCGATTCTCAGCGATCCTGGGCTGATGCAAGAGATCGGACTTCAAGTCCCGGCAGTCGTGGAGATGGGGCTCCTGCTTTCCCAGAGTGGATGCCCGATCGGTCATCCGTTGACCATCTCTGAGGGTGTCTCAACGCTGGAAAACTGGCTGGGGAAGATCGATGGCTAATACTCAACCTTCCCGCCTCCTTCGGTTGGCGGATGTCAGCTATCACTATTCCAGCAAGGGCACGGATACCATCCACTCCATCACGCTTCAGATCCAATCGGACGAATTCGTCGCTATCCTTGGCCCGAATGGTGCCGGAAAGACCACCCTGGCACGTTTGATGATCGGCATCCTCAGGCCGACTCAGGGAACCGTCCTGCTGGACGGTCAAGACCTCTCCAATTTTACGGTAGCCCAGATCAGTCATTGGATCGGTTTCCTCTTTCAGAATCCCAATCATCAATTGTTTGAGGATAAAGCCTGGGATGAAGTCATGACTGGGATGAAGAACATGCCATTGAGTGAAGCGGAGAAGCAAACAAGAGCAGAGGAAGCTCTGGCCAGTTGCGGATTGTCCGCACTGAAAGAGCAACCTCCTGAGAACCTCAGCATCGGGGAGAAAAAACGTTTGGCGGTCGCCTCAGTCCTAGCGATGGGCACTGATTTCCTGATCCTCGACGAGCCGACCACAGGACAGACGTGGAGCCATCTGCGACCTTTGATGAACCTGATCGAGAGGTTGAATCAGGAGAACAAAGGAATCCTCATGATCACCCATGATGTTGATCTGGCAGCACGCTATGCCTCCCGCGTGGTGGTTCTTGCTGCAGGCCATATCCTTTTCGATGGTTCCAAAGAAGAACTCTTCCGCAATGCGTCGCTTTTACGGGAAGCCCATCTGGAACCCCCCACCCTCCTCACACTCTCCCTCAAGTTAGCACATTGTGGCATTCAGCCAAGCTTCGACAGCGAAGAACTGGTGAAACAGCTCTTGGGTAGGAAGCAATGCCGGGCGTAGCCACCTCTGCCAAAGGGCTTGTCGCTTATCTGGAAGGAAATGCTTTTATCTGGAAGGTGGATCCACGAACGAAATTGATCTGGGTCGTGGTCACTGTGACTCTTTCGGTGGTTTTCTCCTCACTTTATCCTGTCCTTTTTCTGGCAATCCAAACCATATTAATCCCTGCGATGCTGGGATACCCATTGGGGAGCCAGATCTACCAACATCGTGGCACCTTTCTCTTTATTGTTATCTTCCTCGGTTTATTGAATATCGTCTTTGCCAGTTATGTCGGTGGACAAGTCCTTTTCTCATTCTCGCTCTTTGGACTAACCATCTCGCTCACCGAAGGTACACTGTTCTATGCGCTCACCAGTACCTTGCGAGTCTTCGCCATTTTCATCGGGATTATCGTTCTTACCACCACCACCCGCATGTCTCATCTCATCAAAGCGCTCCAACGTTTCGGCCTTCCCTACCGGCTCAGCTTGCTGCTTGGTTTGACCTGGCGCTTGATCCCTGAGGTAGGCGACGGGCTGGAGATCGTCATTGATGCTCAACGCACGCGCGGCGTAGAGATGGATTCCAAGATATTCAAGGACAAACTGATCGCTGCACAACGATTAATCAAGCCGATGTTCATCCTGTTGATGGGTTCGGTCAATCGAACCACACTGGCCTTCATCGCCAGAGGGTTGGACTGGAAGAGGAAACAGCGCACTTCGCTCTGGCAGCCGCGTCTTTTCTGGCTCGATTGGTTCCTCCTCTCACTTTCGCTCATCGAGTTAGGGTTGGGAATCACCCTGAAGATTATGGGTTACTTAAGCTGATGCGTTTCTTTGATCGCATCGCTCACTTTGAAAGGAGATATGATGTACAAAGCCAAACTGTCGATCCTCTCTGACAGCGACATCGAACAGATCCACCGCGCCACCCTGCGCGTGCTCTGGCAGACCGGCGTCCTGGTCAAGGATCCGGAAGCCCGCCAGGTGCTGAAGC
>Ga0247842_10000177_pt1 | contig 143653 bp, 124 predicted proteins | sample LaCruzMarch2015__3_FD_192411 | JGI IMG/M metagenome (GOLD analysis project Ga0247842, IMG submission 192411) | Freshwater microbial communities from meromictic Lake La Cruz, Castile-La Mancha, Spain - LaCruzMarch2015_19m | ecosystem: Environmental > Aquatic > Freshwater > Lake | place: Spain... | reverse complement strand
CCTCGGTTATCCTGTCGATATATGCTCCGAGCTGTGCCATGTTCATTTCTTTCGTTGATATTTCTATTTTGTCAAAATCCTCCGGAGTTTTCTTGAGAGGCCCTATCATTGACGGCAGAGATTCCACAGCAATTTCTCCGGCCGGATACCGGATCGTACGATTTACTCCGTAAAACATCCAGTGATTGTGCCACCATTTGGCCTTGTCTGCGAAAAGTCGCTCGACAAACTCGTATTCGGCATTCCAGCGGATGACCGAAATCCTGTCAAGAGCCTGTGTAGACTTGTCAAATTTACCCACATGGGTGATGGAATCCGGCGAACGTATCCATACCCGATCTCTCTCGAGGAAAGTCGTGTCAGGTTTCCCGGCAATTTCCACATTCTGAATGTACTCGCTGTACCTATTCGACCACGGAATGATGGACTCATTCGCCAGGAACATGAGAATGGAAGCTGCTACGCCTATAATAAGTACAGGTCTTGCCATGCTCAGGGCGTCAATTCCGTTGGCCTGCATTGCTACGAGTTCCGAATGCCGTGCCATGATAAGAAGTGAGAGCATTCCTGCCAGCAATATTCCGAGGGGAAGGGCGAAGAAAAGATATCCGGGGAGTTTTACCAAGAAGTATTTTAGCATCAATTTCCCGGGAGGATTGTACTGAAAGTAGTACTTTATCTTGTCAGTGATTTCTACCAACAGGAAGACGAGGATAAAGCCCATTAGGCAAATGGCGAACACCTTGAGGAATTCCAAGGTTATATATCGATCGATTATGCTCAAAGCAAACCCTGAAAAGCAGTGGCGAGCGCGGCTTGAAGCCGCCAAGTGTCAATCACAGAATTGCGTGGAGTTTTGATACCTGGCCGTGCGCCGCGTCGCGTCGAGTAACCAACTGTTGTTTAAGAGATAGACGGCTGTGCGCCGTATCCCCTCTTCTATACTTATCTCAGGTTGAAACCCGACTCGCTGGATTCTTGACACGTCCAAATGAACTAACGGGCTGTCTCCCAACCAGCCTCGCCGGCCGCCAGTGAACCTATAAGCCACTTTTCGCAAACCCATCTCTTCAGCGACTATCCCGGCCACGGTCTTCACGTCCATGTAATCCACGTGACCGAGGTTGACAATGTTCTTCAGAGCGTTCATCCTCTCGAGAGCGAGAAAAATACCCCTCACACCATCTTCGACGTGAAGATATGATTTTTGTTGATTTCCGTCCCCCAGTATTTCCAATTCCTTGGGGTCGGCCCTCAGTTTGTTGATGAAATCATGGACTACACCGTGGGAATATCGTTCCCCTATCCATGACACGAATCGGAAAACGTGGCTCCGTATGCCAAAATACTCGCCGTATGCCTGTATGATGGCCTCCGCTCCCAGCTTGGAAGCTCCATACAGTGATGTTTGGACTGGAGTGTAATCCTCTGGGGTGGGAAAGCGATCAGGCTCACCGTAAACCGTTGCAGAACTGGTGAATATTATCTCGGATGCGCCTGTTATCCGCATAGCCTCCAGAACCGAGTGCGTACCCAGGACGTTCTGTCTAATATCAACGTTCGTATCCGCTTTACCTCCTCTTACGTCTGCATTCGCGGCCAGGTGAAATACAGTAGAGACGCCCTTCATGGCTTCAACTAATTTCTGCCCATCCAGAACGTCTCCTTCGACCAATTCAGCTTTCCCTGTGCTGAAGGCGGGCTCAAGATTGCTGAGGAAGCCGGTTGAAAGATTGTCGTAAACAATCACCCGGTTGCCGCGGCGAACAAGTTCGTCAACCAGATGGCTACCTATGAACCCGGCGCCGCCGGTTACCAAAATTTTCATGACCTATCTCTCAATTTCCCAGCAGAAACACGGTCGCCCTAAGAAAAAACTCTCTATTTGAGTTGCCGACCCCGACTACCAACTTCTAAGGAGATTTTGCGTGGCACGGTGTCGGCTTCACTTATCTGGTCTACTATGTAAAGAGGTCTTTCACGAGTTTCCTCGTAAGTTCTTACTAGGTACTCACCAAGGATTCCAATTGCGGTAAGGGTTATTCCGGTTAGCACTAACTCCAGTATGCCAAGAAACACAACCGGCCAAAGGTCGGGAAAGCCGCTTAGCAGACTGGAAACAATCCACACAAGGCCACTCCCAAATCCGAACAAAGCGAGCGCCAAACCCAGAACAAAGATCATGCGTAGGGGGACCCTTGAGAAGGGCACGATCCCGTCCAATGCTATATTGAATGCCCCGACAAAAGAAATTTTCGCTTCACCCTCAAAGCGCGGGTCTCTATCAAAAGTAATGACTGCTGGTCTGAAGCCGGTGGCAGCAGTAAGGCCCCGCAGAAAAGCATGGCGTTCTCTGAAGCGGCACACCTCTTGCACCACACGAGCGTCCAATAACATGAAATCACCGGTGTTTCTAGGGACTCCAACCTCGCTGATTTTTTCCAGAATCCAATAGAAGATTCTCGCTGCCTTCAAATAAAAAAAGTTTTCCCCTTTACGCGAAATTCGCTCCGCCAGCACTACCTTGAATCCTTCACGCCACTTATCAACCATCTGTTCTATGAGTTCCGGTGGATCCTGCAGATCAACGTCTATTACAACGCAAGCGTCTCCTCTACTGTGATCGAGGCCTGCCAAAAGAGACAACGGTTTGCCTATTCTCCGGGCAAATGTTATGAGCCGGATCGGGTAGCTGTCCCGGATCAGTTTAAGAATTGTCTCCAGAGTATTATCAGGGCTCGGATCCAAGGCAAAAACTACCTCCCACTTGCATCCCATCTTGTTGAGGACCCGCGCCAGTCGTTCCATGAACACTGGAACATTCTTCTCCTCGTTATAGAGAGGCACGACCACACTGATTACTATTTCGTCATTGGCATTCAAGTTTTTGGCTTAGACCTACCTTCAAATTGGTTTGCGGCAATAAACCGTATAACATCGAGGCAAGGGGTTCAAGAAAAATGAGAGTACGCAGCGGCTTTGGCATCCACACCCTTCCCTTTTGTCCCTGTCTGTCATATAATAAACGAATTGAAAGATAAGCTTCGGAGAAGGTTTTGGACCGGCCGAGCGGGGTCTAGTCTACAACTTAATCGGAGGGCACTTTCCGGGAAATTCGTGACTACTGAATTCGAAAGAGGAAAAATGACTAACATACAGGTTGAAGATCTTAGCACAGTCAAGAAAAAGATCACATTTGAGGTGCCCGAAGACAAAGTTCTGGACGTAATAGACGCCGAGTACCGGGACCTTCGGAAAACCGTCCAGATTAAGGGATTTAGAAAGGGCAAGGTGCCGCTCAACATCCTCAGGAGCTATTTTAAGGGAAAAGTTGAAGCGGATGCCGCACGGAAAATAATTGAGGAGACCTTCGAGCCGGGTCTGGACGAAAAAAATATCAAGCCCGTCGCGGTAATCAGCATCGATCCTGAAGGCGTAGAAACCGGCAAGCCGTTCAAGTACACTGCACAGATCGAAGTGACTCCCCCATTGGACATACAGGGCTACAAAGGAGTTCGGCTGAACAAGCAAATCCCTCAGGTGACTGATGATGATGTAAACAAGCGTATTGAAAATTTGAGAGAAATCAATGCGAAACTTGTACCTATTACTGAAACGAGAGGTGTCAGGCAAGGTGACTACCTCCTGGTAGACATCGAGGCCACGGCTGACGGCGAGAAGATTCCAGTTCTCAGTGTGAAAGACTATCATGTGGAATTGGGACGGAATTTTTACCTACCTGACTTTGACTCAAAACTTGAGGGAATGAAACCGGAGGAGACCAGGCAGATCGTGATGGAGTTTCAGGAAGACTTTTCCCGGAAGAATCTCTCGGGAAAAACCGGCACGTTTACGGTTACGTGCAGAGAAGCCAAAGAGCGTGTACTGCCTGAACTCGACGACGACTTTGCGAAGGACCTGGGTAGCTTCGAAAATCTGGATGAACTCAGGGACCGTGTAACCAAAGAATTACAGGACATCGCAACCGATGAAGCCCAGAGGGGAACAAAGAATCAGATCATTGACCAATTGATCGAGAAGAATCCTTTCGAGGTCCCCGATTCAATGGTAGATAGTGAGATCGACCGAGTTTTGAATCAGTTGATCGAGGAGTACGTGGCTCAGGGAATCGATCGTAACAGGCTCCCTGTGCCGTCTCCGGCTCAGCGTGATCGGATTCGGCCAGGAGCCACAAGGGCTGCAAAGGCTCGCCTCATAATGGATGCCATTGTCAGTCAGGAAGGGATTGAAATTTCGGACGAGGAGTTGCAGGCAGGCATCGAGCGACGAGTTCAGGAGTTAGGGGTCTCTTCGGATCACCTCAGGGACGAGCTTGTGGAACACAACATGCTCGAGGTTTTCAGAGACGGACTTAAGGACGAAAAAGTCTGCCAACTGATCGAGGAACATGCGGAGATAACCGAAGAGGAAACACGGAAAGAAACAGAGAATACTCAAGTCTCGAAGCCTGATGAATGAATTTAACAGCCTTAGACGCTAGTATTGTAAAGAGGCACGTTAGAGTGTTGAGAGCTGAGTCAGTTCAAGTGTGAACGACATATTGAATATCTGGGAATCATCATCTTGCGCATTAGACAAGGGCTATGAAGGCAAATCGATCTTGCGCCGGAAAGGATGATTCAAGCCATCGTCAATAGGAACTTAATCAGGGAAAGAGTAAGAAAATATGCTGGTACCGATAGTCGTTGAACAAACAAGTCGAGGAGAAAGGTCTTATGACATTTATTCGAGGCTTCTCAAGGAAAGAATAATATTCCTGGGAACCCCTATAGATGACATGGTGGCGAACCTGGTAATCGCCCAACTCCTTTTCTTAGAGAGTGATGAGCCGGACAAGGATATCAATTTCTATATCAATTCACCTGGTGGGATAGTCACATCGGGCTTAGCAGTTTACGATACGATGCGGTACATTAAGCCCAACATTCAGACAATTTGTATCGGTCAAGCTGCGAGCATGGGAGCACTTCTTCTGGCAGCGGGCAGCAAGGGCAAACGGTTTGCGCTTCCGCATGCGAGAATTCTTATTCACCAGCCTATGGGAGGCTTCCAGGGTCAGGCCACAGACATTGAGATCCACGCCAAGGAAATTCTTCGTATGCGTGGTGAGCTAAACCAGATACTTGTGAAACATACAGGCCAGCCTCTCGACAGGATCGAAGCCGATACCGAGAGGGACTATTTCATGGGCGGTGAAGAGGCCGTCCAATACGGAATCGTGGACAGCGTGCTCTCCCGGCGGGAGCTTACTAACGTGAACTCCTAATTTCAATCGTTCCCGTGAGGGTCGAGCCCATTAGGCTGGTCCCTCAGGGTTTCAGTGCACCTGCAAAGACCGGAGTTCAAGGAGGCATTTATGGCGGGCAGAAAAGGTAATTTCTCGTCTCTGTACTGTTCGTTTTGCGGCAAGAGCCAGGACGAGGTTCGCAAGTTGATCGCGGGACCGACAGTTTATATCTGCGACGAGTGTATTGAACTCTGCAATGAAATAATAGCCGAAGAATATGAAAAAGAAGAGATGGGGAAGGCTCGGTCGAAAGTCCCCAAACCCTCAGAGATCAAGAAGTTGCTTGACGACTACGTGATCGGTCAGGAACAACCTAAGAAGATCCTCTCTGTGGCTGTTCACAATCATTACAAGCGAATCGATTCAAAGCCTGACCTCGACGGCGTAGAACTCCAAAAGAGTAACATACTCCTTATAGGACCCACCGGCTCAGGAAAGACCCTTTTAGCGCAGACCCTCGCCAAAATTTTGCACGTACCTTTTGCCATTGCAGACGCAACCACACTCACCGAAGCCGGGTATGTGGGTGAAGACGTAGAAAACATAATTCTTACATTGCTACAAAACGCCGACTACGATATCTCCCGGGCATGTAGGGGTATAGTGTACATTGACGAGATAGATAAAATCTCTCGCAAGACAGAAAACCTTAGTATCACAAGGGATGTTTCCGGCGAGGGCGTCCAGCAGGCTTTGTTGAAGATCGTTGAAGGAACCATGGCCAATGTTCCGCCCAAAGGGGGTCGAAAGCACCCTCAACAGGAATTTCTACAAGTTGATACAACGAACATTCTTTTCATTTGTGGAGGGGCCTTTGTTGGCCTGGACAAGGTAATTCAGCAAAGGATGAATCTAAAGTCCATGGGGTTCAATGCTGAGATTGGCGGTTCCAGCAATTACCCCCTGTCAAACGTCCTGGAGCATGTTCAGCCCGAAGACCTAATTCATTATGGACTCATACCCGAGTTTGTGGGACGTCTTCCAGTAGCTGCTATCTTACATGAGCTGGATGAAGATGCTTTGGTTAGAATCCTCCTTGAGCCAAAAAACGCCCTGGTTAAGCAGTATAAGAAGCTGTTCGGCTTTGAGCATGTCAAATTGCGATTTACCGATGAGGCATTGCGTGCTGTTGCCAAGTCTGCGCTTTCACGCAAAACAGGGGCTCGGGGGCTCCGTTCAATTTTGGAAGGAGCAATGCTTGACATCATGTATGAGCTGCCTGAAATCCAGAGTCTCCAAGAGGTCATAGTAAACGAGGATGTAATCTGTTCAAGTGAACAGTGTATTCTTGTTTTCGAAAAGGAAGCTGAATCCGCCTCTTGATACGGACCGGTCTGATTCCAAGGACGGTCTTTGAGTCCACGATGGCATACCTGTGAGTTTCAACCTGGAACGGGCTTCCCGTAAAGGGAGCGATGGGATTTCTTCTCTTTCCAGAGTATCCAGTTGTACGGATTTTGCTTCCAAACGATGGAGCCTGCCGTGACTCTTCCTTTGCGACGAACATCAACAGATGAACTTCGGTTCCAACACACACCGGCAGGCCCAGAAAGTCTCGCCTTATTCACCATTTGATCACGAATCGGTATTACGAGGAATTTAGAGATGTTTTTCCCAAAAAAGGAGGATTCTGTCGCATCAACAGTGTCTGTATTGCCGTTGTTGCCGTTGCGGGACGTGGTGGTTTTCCCCAACATGGTGGTCCCCCTGTTCGTGGGACGGGATCGTTCCGTTCTTGCACTCGAAGCGGCCATGAAAGTTGACAAGATGATTTTCCTCGCCTCCCAAAAAAATGCTCAACAGACAAACCCCAGTGACGGCGACATTTTTGACGTTGGGACTCTGGGCCAAATTATCCAGATGCTGAAGTTACCGGACAACACTATTAAGGTTTTTGTCGAAGGACGCGATAGAGGCAGGATTCGGCGCTTCGTGGAAACGGAGAGATGCTTTAAGGTCGAAATAGAAGTCTTAAGAGACAGAATTGGGGAACGTGATGTGGAAATTCAGGCTCTCGTTCGAGGACTCAAGACAGTATTAGAAGCGTACCTGCTTCAAAACAAGAAAGTTCCCCAAGAATTTGTGTCAGTGGTAAGGTCATTAACCGACGCGAGTCGCCTGGCAGACACTGTAGCGGGGCAGCTTCCGTTGGCGGTCGAGGACAAGCAATTTATTTTAGAATGCAGGTCTGTTAAGGACAGGATTGAAAAACTTCTTGAACTGATGCAGAGCGAGATCGAGATATCGGAAATCGAGAATAGAATCAGAGAACGCGTCAAGAATCAGATGGAGAAATCCCAGAAGGAGTATTACCTCAATGAACAGATGCGTGCGATTCAGAAGGAAATGGGAGAAAAGGATGATTTCAGAAACGAGATAGCTGAACTTGAGGAACAATTTTCTACCAAGAAGCTTCCACCTGAAGCCGAGGCAAAGGTTCGGAAGGAGATCAGAAAGCTCAAGCTTATGTCTCCAATGTCTGCTGAAGCTACCGTAGTGAGAAACTACATTGACTGGTTTCTTGTTCTCCCGTGGCTTGAGCTGTCCGAATCCGATCTGACAATTGATGACGCCCAAAGGATTCTCGATGAGGACCATTATGGCTTGAGGGAGGTGAAGGAAAGAATTATCGAGTATCTCGCAGTACAAAAATTGGTGACTAAAATCAAAGGGCCTATCCTTTGCCTCGTTGGTCCTCCCGGAGTTGGAAAAACATCTTTGGCCAAATCCGTTGCGAGGGCTACTGGAAGAGAATTCGTCCGCATTTCCTTAGGCGGAGTACGCGATGAAGCAGAGATTAGGGGTCATCGCCGGACATACATAGGGGCGCTTCCGGGAAAAATCATTCAGAGTATGAAAAAAGTGGAGACGATCAACCCGGTTGTGCTCTTGGACGAAGTGGACAAAATGAGCACCGACTTTAGGGGAGATCCATCTGCAGCTTTGCTGGAAGTACTTGATCCTGAACAGAACCACACGTTTAACGATCATTACGTGGACGTGGATTATGACCTCTCCCAGATTATGTTCATAACCACGGCCAATACACTTCATGGCATCCCTGCCCCTCTTCAGGACAGGATGGAAACTATTCGGCTAGCCGGTTACACCGAACCTGAAAAACTGAAGATCGCTGAACGGTTTCTCGTCCCCAAGCAGACGGAAGCGAATGGTCTCAAAAGTGTGGTGACCTTCTCCCGTAAAGCGCTGTTGAGAATAATACGCCGCTATACTCGTGAAGCCGGGGTCAGAAATCTTGAGCGCCAGATAGCCAAAGTCTGTCGCAAAGTGGCTCGCCGGATAGTCAGCGGAAAGACGAATGCGGCTGTCGAAATAGAACCCAGGCAGTTGGGCCGTTTTCTAGGAGTCCCGAAATTCCGTCACGGTATCAAGGAAGACAAAGAAGAAGTAGGAATCGCTACGGGACTGGCGTGGACAGAAACAGGGGGAGAACTGCTTATTGTAGAAACGGCTCTCATGCCCGGGACTGGGAAGCTCACAGTAACAGGAAAATTAGGTGAGGTGATGCAGGAATCCGCTCAGGCGGCTTTGAGCTACGTTCGCTCACGTTCATTAGGATTTGAATTGAAGGACGATTTTTATAGCAAAGTCGACATACACATACATGTACCAGAAGGAGCAACACCCAAGGACGGTCCATCAGCGGGCATAACTATTACTGCGTCTATTGTTTCAGCCATGACCAGGAAGCCGTTTCCAACTGATCTGGCTATGACGGGTGAAATAACTCTGAGAGGTCGCATTCTGCCCATAGGCGGGTTGAAGGAAAAGCTTCTGGCTGCCAACAGGGGGCTCATTTCGAGAGTCATTATCCCACGAGAGAATGAAAATGATCTCAAGGAGGTTCCAAGGCGAATTCGTGAGTCTTTTGAAATAATACCAGTCGATCATATGGACGAAGTGCTGGCTGTTGTTTTTCCAGAAGTAGGCCGTACCGTTTTTCCTCATCGAACCATGGATGTTGAGGCTTCGTTCCACCTGGAGCAGTAAAAACCCCGGCAATTGTTTCTTTATCGCGACCGGGTAAAAGCAAGCTCGGATCGCTCAAGATTGTTTCAACCCGCTCAACTGTTGTTAGGCCGGTTTTTGTTTTTCAATTCTTTCCGCGGGAGTTAATCCTTGACAGTTTGTCAAGATCTAGGTAAGACAGCATCATGGGGTCTGGTGTTTCAAACGCATAATTCTTTTCCTGTCTAGTAATTGGCGCATGAGGGGTCGTTTTTGAGAATACAGGGAACCTTCGTCGTTGTAAGAAATCATAATATATAATAAGCCGGCAAGGGGTGACTTATGCTACAGATGGAAGGCTCCAGAGTCCGCATGACTCCCGAAAACATACATAGCATGCTTAAGCAAGGTCTTTCCTTTAAGGAAATAGCGGCTCGTTGCGAAGTTTTTGAAGATGCCATAGATGCTTCCCTGGTAAGGTGGCTTAATCAGGGACGATGGCCTATTGAAGATGATGTGGTAGCAGCTTAGGTTTATTTGTTAACTAAATGATTCAATGATAAATTAAGAAACTCCTCCACTAGCCACGTATAGACAATTGCGATTTCTTTGTTGCCGATCAGGGGGGAAAGTTATATAAACCGTCCCGCCTGGGAAGGATTCCAGCCTGGGAGGTGAAATCGCAATGACCTTGCGCAGATTTTCTGTCTGTTGCATTATTTCCGTCACCTTGGTGATGACAGGTGAGTTCTCGGTTTCAGCCCAGGAGCCCTTTCGACTCACACCTGCGGCTCGGTTTTTTCTTGGTATGGAGTGGGGTTATTTTTGGCTGTCTGGAGAAATGCTTGTACCCGCAGGCGGGCGACTAGGCTCCGGAACGAGAATAGACGTATCCTCCGATCTGGGTGTGGATCAGGGAGAATCCACATCAGTAGTCCTTCAGGCCGCAATTCTTGAACGACATCTGGTGAACGTAAATTACCTGATGTGTTCCCCCAGCGGCCAAAAGAAAACCCCTACTTCTTTCAGATTCCAAAATCAGACGTATCCGACCGACTCGCGTCTGGAAAGCCGACTCGACTTTAACTGGATAAGGTTGTCTTACGCATACAAGTTGAAGGAAATCTCATCCTCTTGGCTCGGCCCCAGCGTGGGGGTTCACCACATCCGGTTTGGAGCGACACTGAACGGACGGACGGATGACGGAGCCTCTATTTCAAACACAAGAAGGCTCGACGGCACGTATCCTGTTGTGGGATTCGAGGCTCGTCACCTCTTCCCTCATGGAATCGACTTGAATCTACAGATGGAGGGTATGCACCTCATAACCCGCGGATTTCTTGCGATGGTACGACTTGGCGCTTCGTGGGAAATTCACCCTGATGTGGTAATATCGTTGGACGCTACCAGCCGTCTCGTCAATTGGATTGAAGACAATCAGGAACTCAACAACGAATGGTCTTTCAGCCTTGCCGGGTTCTCGTCAGGAGTCTCTTTCGGTTTTTGAAGGGGTCTCAGTCAGTTGCTACATCTCCAGCCTGACCCCTTTTCAAGATGGGCAGTGCTATCGGCCCTAAGCCGCGATCTTGAACTCTCCGGCTCACATGATATGTGTATAATTTTTCCATCCTTTTCACTAGGCCCTGGTGAGAGTTAAGAACCTCGGGAAAACAGATGGAATTGTAGGTGATGTCGAGAGATGTATATCTCCTCTTTTCCAGGTCTATGAAACGTTCCTCTTTACTGTAGTTCGGATCATAAACTTTAATCACATTCTGCTCGGGCAACCACTCATAAGCCAGCACAGCGTGAAGTACGGCTCCATGCGGACCCTTGTTCATGAGTAGCACTATTCTAGGCTCTCCGGAAACGAGCCCAATTATGAACGCGCGAAACGATTCAGACGGTTCGGAGTGGTTCCTGTTACAGTAATCAGCCTGAATCTTGATAAGATTCTGACTGTAGAACTCTTGTAGTTCCCGAGCAATCTTTTGCTGCGCCTGACCTGCGATCACTCTCCTCAGTGGAGGTGTTTCGTGGCGAGTGAGATAATACCAGCGGGAAAATGCAACCATTGCAAAACAGTAGCCCGGTGAGTTGGAAATCGAAAATGCGTCTTCATGAATGCGAAAAGCTGCTTGCACACCTGCGTGGGGTACAAACAGACTCAGGATCAAGACAGGCATAATAAGGGCTGCACGTTTGACCAGACTCCGAGTAACGAAGTTTGTCATAAAAACATACCCCGGCAATGATATGGCATTTGTTCAAATTATATCAGAAATGATGCCAAATGACAAGATTTTAGATTCGCTGGAATACCTAAGAAAGCTCCCTAGGCTCACATTTTTATTGTGCTTTCAGCCGCTATTGGAGTGGTTATGGCCTAATCCTGGAAAATGTGTTTCGTCGAGAAATGGATTTTTTGGCGAGACGGTTATGGCTTGCGGATGCATCGGGATGGAAACAGCTTCCTAGAGTTTACTATCACTCACCAATCCAAGGCTGTGAGATTCTTTTCATCTCTTCAACCCCGTTATGGCGTTGGTTCGCCCACATTGTTTATTGATTTCCCTAGGGTTTTAGCGGTCTGATATAGTGCGGTCTTGATGCCGTTATGTACAGCGGCTTGAAACCGGGCGGCCGCGCCCGACTCCTGGTAGGATGCCAGTTCTTCCAGTTCCTTGTCGCTCAAGGACTGATAAGTGTTGGCCAATGCCAACATGGCTATGTCTTCGGTTCTATTTCTCGGAAATGCTACGGCTCTCACGATAGCGGTCAAATCAATCTCCGTGGTGGATTCAGACGGGTTCCCAGATGCCGCGGAGAATCCTTCCAAGAGGCCCCAAACAACGCTTCTCAACAACTCCGTATTTGATTCAATGAGACGCTGCGAACGTATAATCCTCCTCAGAATCGTGAGCCGCGCTTCGTCCAGAGAAGCTACAGCCTTTCGTCCCTCTCGGATGTTTCTGAGCAGGGAGGGAGCCAAGGCAGTCCCATGCAATCGGCCGACCTTCTGTCCGAGTCTCGAATTGTAAAATTCAAGGACCTTTTCTAACGACTCACCATCAAAATCCTGCTTTACTGAGTCATGAACCAGGGCCAAGAGGGCTTCCTGGTCAGCGGCCTTTGTCAAGACCTTCTCAGCTCTGTTCCTCGTCTTTGAGTCTGAGAATGCATCGGCAGGAAGCGATGAGAACAGAGTCTGGTCAAGCGCCTTAATTTGTGAACTCATGCCTGAAATCTTCAAGGCGCGCGAAAGCAAGACATGCTGATCCTCTCCTTGAACATGGTTTCCGACAACCAGAATCATTGAAACCAGCATCGCGGCCTTACCGTGCATCGAAAATCTAAGTCTCATTAATGTGTCTCCTGACAGGCTGTGTACGGACCGGCGTGTCGCAACACGTACTTCCTGGGATAGTATTTCCACAGCCTACGCGATGGATGCATGTCTCGAGGATCTCGCCTTACTGCGCCACAGGACACATGAACCAAAAGAGAATCGTCATCCTTATATGAGAATGCTCCTGTTAACTTCATAATGCACGAAATTCAGCAGGTATTTCTCTCAGTTGTCCGTCCGGAGCCACGGCCACCAGGGTAATGGAAGCAGTTATGAGGTAATCGCGGGGTTCTCCCTTCTTGATGATGATTTGCTTCACAACTATGCGGAACCGAGTGGTGTTCTCTATCCACGTTCTTACAACCAGCACGTCGCCTAGTCGAGCGGGCCCGTGAAAGGCCATCTCTATCTTGTGTACCATGAAAAGGTATCCCCTTTCATGGTATCCGGCTACACTGGACAATCGGTCTTCCACGTACTCAGTACGAGCCCTCTCTAAATACTTAAGATAGTTAGCGTGATAGACAACCCCCATGCAGTCTGTATCTTCATAATATACTTTACATTCGAATAAGCGCTCCACAGGCCGTATATTCCCCCCGGAACCTTCCTTGAGTTCTAACATTACTCACATCCTTCCAATTCCTGAAAATGCGTCGGACTTGATTTCTGAGCCCCAAGCCCCAATAGCCGTTCTCCATGCCTGGAACTGTTATTTCTTCTTTTCTGATTCTACCATCTTATCACATTATTTTTGGGCCAGGAACCCAGTCTGAGCACAAATGAACTTTCTTGCTCTTGCTGACACCAATCCGGAAAAAGGTTCGACACTTGGACCTTGATTTTGATATATTGCATTTCCGTAAGAACGACTTAATCCTCTTGCGTGATTGACGAGGCGTGACAGTTGTGAAAACCGAGATGATCATTTTGAAGACCCGTCGTGAAATAGAAACGATGAGGGCTGCCAACCAAATAGTAGCTGAAATCCTGGAATACCTGGGCCAGGTGATCCAACCTGGAATTACTACCGGTGAACTTGACAAAATAGCCGAAAAGATGATTTTGCGTGCAGGTGCGAAAGCGGCGTTTAAAGGTTACCGCATGAGAAACCAGAGACCTTATCCAGCAGCCATCTGCTCTTCGGTTAATGAAGAAATAGTTCACGGCATTCCCGGCCTCCGAATTCTGAAAGAAGGAGATATTGTGGGAGTGGATGTTGGAGTCGTATACAAGGGTTTTGTAGGTGACTCAGCCAGAACGTATCCCGTAGGAAAAGTGTCCGAGCAGGCGAGTAAATTGCTTCAGGTCACGCGGGAGTCTCTGTACAGAGGAATTGAGCGGGCTGTCTCAGGAAAACGGCTTCAGGACATATCTGCAGCAGTGCAAGGTCACGTGGAGGGGCACGGGTTTTCCGTAGTACGAGATTTCGTAGGCCATGGCGTAGGCAGAAAAATGCATGAACCTCCTCAGATTCCAAACTATACGGGAGTTGGTTGGAATCCCCGCCTCGAGGTCGGTATGACCCTCGCACTGGAACCAATGGTGAATGAAGGTACTTGGCAGATCAAGCTGCTGGACGACGAGTGGACTGCCGTAACTGCGGATCATAAGCTTTCCGCTCATTTTGAGCACTCGCTTGCCATAACCGACAATGGACCATTGATTTTATCCGAGCTTTGATTATCTAACGCCACCCAGAAAATCTCCAAATGATTCAGAAACTTATTTCAGACAACCAAGGCCTTTCGGAAATAATGCCCCGATATCTGATATAGTCATGATGAAAAGTCCACGCGAAATCTTCGAGGGAAAGAAAGTCACCGTAATGGGGCTGGGTTTGCTTGGTAGAGGCCTAGGGGATACTCTGTTCCTTTTGAGGAGTGGAGCTATTGTAACCGTAACGGACCTGAAGACTCCGGAACAACTGGCGCCTTCCTTGAAACGGCTCGAAGGGCTTCCCGTAAAACTCCATTTGGGTGGCCATGATCCTGCTGATTTCATTAACGCGGATATGATTCTGCGTAATGCAGACGTGCCACGCTCGTCCCTTTTTCTGAAGACGGCCAATGATCATGGAGTCCCGGTGGAGATGGATGAAAGCCTGTTTTGCAAGAATTTCGAAGGGACAATAGTTGGCATAACCGGAACCCGCGGCAAGACGACTACAACTACCCTGATCTATAATGTCCTCTTGACCGACCGACCTGGAGTACACATCTCGGGTAACATTATGGGGCATGCAACTTTGCCCTTGCTGAAAACGGTGGGAGGAAACGATACCGTGGTTCTCGAACTTTCAAGCTGGCAGCTCCAAGGCTTCCATGATTCGAGGATATCACCTCATGCTTCTGTTTTCACAAATGTCTATCCCGATCACATGAACCGATACTCAGGCATGGACGATTACATCCAGGACAAGAAAGCAATCTTTCTTTACCAGAAAGAAAATGATTTTTGCGTTTTCAACGGAGATCAAGTAGAAAGCGGGAGTCTTTTGTCGGAAGCTCCCGGCCAAAAGTACGTGTTTCGAATCCAGGATGTGCCGTTGGATTGGAAGATTCAAATGCCGGGAAAGCACAACCGGGCAAACGTCGCTGCAGTTGTCTGTCTTTGCCGACAATTGGGAGTCAAGGATCAAGTAATACGGGAAGCTGTGGAAAAGTTTTCAGGCGTTGAACATAGGCTCCAATGGCTTGGAGAGAAAAACGGAGTAGGATTTGTGAACGACTCGACGAGCACGACTCCGGTTGCGGGCTGCGCCGCTCTGGATTCTATGGGAGAAAAACACATACTGCTTGTTGCCGGAGGATCGGACAAGAACCTTGATTTAAGTCCCTTTGCTCTGGCCGCTGCATCCAAAGCACACAAGATTGCTCTCCTGGATGGAAGTGCGACGGCTGCCCTTCGCAGCGAGATCATAAGCGCAGGTGGAAAAGACAAAGTCCTGGGCGTTTTCGACAATCTTAAAGACGCAGTTTACAAGCTGCTGGATGACGCTAAACCAGGGTACATAGTTCTTCTTTCACCTGGTTGTTCTTCTTTTGGAATGTTTCAGAACGAATTCCACAGAGGAGAAAGCTTCATCTCCCTAGTTAGACAAATCATGGAGTAAATGCTCGTCCTGTATCGGAGAAACACTCTACCCCCCAATTCTCGCTATTTGGAAACGCGGGATTGAACTGCAAAATGAAACACTCTGCAACTCAGGACTGACGACGGATTTCAATGGGGCAAATTCCGAATCTCAGAACCAGTTATGGCTTACCCCTCCAAAATTGACCGGAGTTCTTTCAATTCTTTCTTGATCTCCAGGAGTATATCCCTGTAATCAGATTGGCTATCCACGGAAACAGAATTTTCAGTCTTGCTGTCCAGCAGTTCGGGGGCTTCTTTAGACTTGAGCCCTCGGGTGGGTTTTCGGGCTTTCTTTTCCGCGGAGACTTGTTTTTTCATCTCTTGAAGTCGCTTCTTGGCGCCTGCAATCGTAAATTTTTCGTCGTAAAGCAGGTGCTTGATTTCTACAAGCAACTCCAAGTCTTTCTTGTGATACAGCCTCTGGCGCGCCCGAGTCCGCGTCGGTTTGAGGATCTTGAATTCAGATTCCCAGTACCTGAGGACGTAAGGCTCCACGTCAAGGATTTCACTGACTTCTCCGATTTTAAAATACTGCTTCTCCGGAATTGCGATAGGCATAACTCGACCACCCCTCCAAATGAGAATCTATCCGACTGCAGGCCAAGAGTCCCGTCAGGCTAAAGCGACTGCCCTGAGACCTCGGCCGTTGAAGCAGTCTCTCACTCCCTGAGCGTTGCACCTAATTCCCTTACAAGGGTTTCCGCAACACTGGAATGGACTACCTGGACTTCTTCATCGGTCAGAGTCAGATCCTCAGACTGATACCGAATCCGGAACGCCAGACTCTGGCTCCCCTCCGGAATCGATTCTCCTCGATACAAATCGAATAAAACGACGGATGCAATAATATCATGCCCCAAGCGTGAAATCAAGTGTTTAATCTGATCTCCTGAACAATTTGTTTCAACCATTAGTGATAGATCTCGTTCTATATAAGGGTAGCGAGGAATAGGCCTGAAAACTCTTTTCTTGCGCCTTTGAACGAACAGAGGCTCCAAAAAAATTTCAAAAATCTGAACTTGCCCATTCAAATCCAACTCATGAGCCTTCTTCGGATCTAACTCACCCAGAAAACCGATTACCTCTCCGAGAACAACCACGTTCGCAGATTTGCCGGGATGCAAAAATGGGACGCTGGAAGGCACAAATTTTACTTCAGTAACGTCGAATCCCTCCAGTAATGTCTCAAGCGCGCCTTTTAGATCGTAAAAATCTACTCCCATCCTGCCACTGATCTTACCGAAGACGTCAACTTCACCCCTGTGAAAATGCCATAGATCAGGATAGCGGTTGCCCAAGGCAATCGCTGCCAGTTTCAAATCTTCCCGAGGAAGCTCCTGACCTGGGACCACTTTAAAGGTCTTCCCAACTTCGTATAGTTTGAGACTTTCACATTTGTAATTGATGTTCCGCTTAGTCGCCCCAATCAGTCCCGGTAGAAGTGAAGTCCGCATTACCGCGTAATCTTCGGTCAATGGATTGAGCAACTCAAGGTTTCTCACATTTTCCGTACCTAAAGAAAAAGCCTGACCAGCCTCGCGTGACACGAAAGACATAGTTATAATCTCTGTGAAACCAGACGCGTTCATGCATTCGTTTACTTTATTGAGTGGCTCCCGATTTTCTTTGGACCGATCCGGAGCCGACAAATAGGCAGGCATTGAAACAGGAATGTTTTGGAAGCCGTAAATCCGGGCGACTTCTTCGATCACGTCCACCTCCCTGTCAAGGTCCCAACGCCAGGAGGGGGGAGTACATTCCATGACTTGTCCATTACCGTCCATAATCGTTACATCCAGGCCCAGCCGCTCAAGATTTGTAGACATTTCCTCTGTGCTCAATCGCGTCCCCAGCATACCATTGACTCTGTTGGTTCTCACGGAGACTACCGGCCTGGATATACGAGCCGGGTATACATCTATGCAATCTTTGGCCACTGTTCCGCCTGCCAGTTTCTGGATCACGTGGGCAGCCCTGTGAGCAGCCCATAACGTGCCTTCAGGATCCACGCCGCGCTCAAAACGGTAAGAGGCTTCAGTAGCCATCCCAATGGCCTTGGCGGTTCTTCGTATTCCAAAGCGTTCAAAGCAGGCACTCTCGATCACGACTGAGTCCGTCCTGTCGCCTATCTCTGAGTTGAGGCCTCCCATGATTCCCGCGAGAGCGACAGATCTCTTCCCGTCTCTGATCATAAGGGAGTTCTCAGGAAGCGCTCTCTCCATACCATCCAGGGTGACAAAAGTTTCACCCGGATTGCTGCGTTTAACCACAATGCGACTCTCCTCCAGCAAATCCCGATCGAAGGCGTGCAGCGGTTGCCCACATTCCAGAAGAATAAGGTTGGTAGCGTCAACAACGTTCGAGATCGGGCGAAAGCCGGACCGAGCGAGCCTGAGCCGGATCTGTAGAGGCGAAGTGCCTACAGTTACTCCCTGGACCATGCGCACCACGTACCGAGGGCAAAGATCGGCATCTAGGACGTCAACACGGAAATTGTCTCGAATACGACTAGAGCCCTCGTCCGGGGAAAACTCAGGAATCCTCCATCGCCTTCCTGTCAGGGCTGCCAACTCTCGAGCAATGCCCAGGATTGACAGGCAGTCTCCGCGATTTGGAGTGATAGAGACTTCCAATATGAAATCATGCGCATACGGTAGCGCCGTTGCAAGTGGTAACCCTGTTTGGGTCTCTTGGTCCAGCACCAGAATGCCGGATTGATCGTCTCCAAGCTCCAATTCTTTCTCTGAGCAAATCATTCCGAGAGATTCAATACCCCTTATCATCCGGGCCCCAATTTCAATTCCCGAAGGTAGTAGGACACCTTGCGCCGCGTATGGAACTAATTGCCCAACGCGTATGTTTGGTGCGCCACAAACAACCGTCACCTCCCCGGATCCAAGACTGATGTGAGTCAAGCTCAGCTTTTCCGAGTGGGGATGAGGAGTTATGTCGAGGATCCTGGCCGTAACAACCTTGTCTAAGCCCTTACCGACTTCAGTGACACCCTCAACCTCTATGCCTCCCATAGTAAGAATCCGGGAGACTTCTTCGACAGAGACATCAATATCCACAAATTCTTTCAACCAACTGAAGCTGACGAGCATCTCCTCTAGCCCCTTTCTAAGTCCGGAAGTGCAATGGCGTGGTTCAGTGTCACGAGTAGATCTTTTCTATGTCGAGGTCGCAAATCTGAGCTGCAATTTATGTTTCGGAACAGAACGCAGAATCAGAATTGACGAAGAAACCTCACATCGTTCTCATAGAAAGCCCTAATATCCGGGATTCCGTACTTAAGCATGGCCACCCTTTCTATGCCCATGCCGAAGGCAAAACCAGTATAAATCTCAGGATCATAGTTCACAAAACTGTAAAGTGCCGGATCAACCATCCCTGCTCCCAGAATTTCCAGCCATCCTGTAGAGGAGCAAGTTCGGCACCCCTCGCCTCCACAGATGACACACTGGATGTCTACTTCCGCAGAAGGTTCGGTAAAAGGGAAAAAGCTCGGCCTAAAGCGTAAAGCCAACTCCTCTCCAAAATATTCTCTTACAAAAGCTGTGAGGACTCCTTTGAGGTCTGACAGAGAGATGCCCCTATCCACCCAAAGACCTTCGATCTGCATAAACATGGGAGAGTGAGTAATGTCCGCGTCCCGGCGATACACTTTTCCGGGACAAATTACTCTCACCGGAGGCTTCTGCAGTTCCATAGTGCGGATTTGAACAGGCGAGGTGTGCGTCCTGAGTACCACATTTTCAGAGAAATAAAAGGTGTCTTGCATGTCTCGGGCCGGATGGTCCCGAGGAATGTTGAGTGCCTCAAAGTTGTAGTAATCGAGTTCTACTTCAGGCCCTTCGGCCAACTGGAACCCCAGGCCTCTAAAGACCTCGATCAATTCATCGGTCACACGGTTGAGAACGTGCGTACGCCCCGGAATTGGCCTTCTACCCGGCAACGTCACGTCAACAAATTCCGACCTGACTTTTAGTTCACGAGCCTTGTCTTTAATAGCCGCTTCCTTTTCGTTGAACTTTTGATCGAGTTCATTCTTGATAATATTTGCGAGCTGTCCGAATTCGGCACGACTTTCAAAAGGAAGATCCTTCAGCCCTCTTAGAATACCGGTCAACTCTCCCTTGCGCCCCAAGACGCGGACCCTGGCATCAGCCAGAGATTTTTCATCCTCAAGCGTGTTTATCAAATCAAGGTTGTTCACTCTGAGTTTCTCAAGTTGGTCCTTCATTATTTTAACCATCCTTGATCAGGTTGTGACACAGAGACAAAAAAAGCGGTCCGGAAAGGCCGCTTTGGGTTCGTGTTGGACTGGGCCTCCAACGGTAATCCTAGAGCTGAACTCATGGATTCCAGCACTGGGAGACTCTTTCAGGCTTCCAAAACCTGCCTGGCCTGGAGAGCTATACCTCCGAACGCCCCAGGGTCCGTTACCGCAAGATCAGCCAAGACTTTTCTGTCCAAGATTATTCCAGCTTTCTTAAGCCCCTCGATAAGTCGGTTATATGAGATGCCGTTGATTCTTGCGCCGGCCGATATGCGGGTTATCCACAACCGGCGGAAATCACGCTTGCGCGTTCTACGGTCTCTATATGCATAACAGAGAGCACGTTCCACAGTTTCCTTGGCCTGTTTGAGAGTTCGACTCCGCCCCCCCACATATCCCTTGGCGGCCTTCATGATCTTGTTGCGTCTGGCCCGACTGGCGGGCGCACATCGTGCTCTGGGCATTATAGACTCCTTGAATCTTGCAACTATCGGCAGTGAGCCGCAAAACAAAAAATTCTCCCAACTTAAATATGTTCATGGCGTTGGGCCTAGTTTGGCACACTATCTATCGTTATCCGTACGGCAGTAACCTTTTAATTTGCTTGGTATCCCTTGGATCTATGAAGGCTTCTTGTCTCAGATTTCTCTTCCGCTTGGTAGCCTTGCTGGTAAGGATATGACTGTGATAAGCTTTTTTTCTCTTGATTTTTCCACTCTTGAGAAGCGTAAATCTTTTTGCCGCTCCGCGGCATGTTTTCATTTTTGGCATGTCAATTCTCCCGCCCGAGGCCTGTGAACACCCTATGACCGTCGGTATGGACTATTAAACTTTTATATATATCTTATTTGTTACTTTATACAAATTCTTTTCTTCCGTGACATCACAAATTCAAGTTATCTGAATATGCTAAGCTGGCGCAAACGAATGACCGCCTGGCCATTGTCAACTGACTGCGAGTATTTTACATATCGAGCGGCACTTTCCTCAGGGGAATAATACTCAAAACCGGGCCATTGGTCATAGTGATCGACTTCTGTTTTTGTTATGTTAAGCCATTTCCTCCAGGTCTTGCCATCTTCAGAAAAATCTATCTCCCAATCCCTAGGCACGGATATGTCATCTCCCCACACAATTCTCAGCCGAGAAATGGGAACTACTGTGCCAACGTCCAAAACTACTGTTGGAAAATCCTCTTTGCCGTCACGGGAAACCTCAAGCTGGTTGGGGCCAGGGTAACCTTTAAGAATGTGCAGACCGCTGTCTGAAGGTCTATCGTTCACCAGTACTCTAGAGTTTCTTGCGTAGTCCTGAAAATAAGAATTCACGGGATTAGAAATGATGTCGTCCTTGAGAAGAGGCAGCCCTAAAACCCTCGTTTTTACTTGGTTTACCAATTCCTTCGCAAGGATGTAGTTGGCGCCGTTGGTAAGATGACACCAGTCGGTAAAAACCCATTCTGTTACATTATCGTAGATGCCTGTCAAATCAACCACTTCTAAATTGTCTTCTTTGCATCTCTTCCTTATCTTGTCTACCAGAACGTCGTATGTTTGAGCTGCGTCATAAAAACCTATTTTTTGCATTCCAGTGACGCTCTCAATCTTCTCTTCCATAGGCGTTCTCTTTTTCTTCGAGTTTCGAAACATCGGTTGTAGTGCGAAGACGTGGGGCACGCGGTCGGCTTCCAACACCTTATGATATATTGCCACCACATCTGCCACCTGAGCTATATTCTTGTCCCGATACACGATCATTTCAGGGGTTGCATCCTGAGGATGCGCTGCGAATCCCCTGTTTTCCATCAGTATTCCTGGGCCCTCACCCTGGCTCATCGCGAGCCAGGTGAAAAAATAGGTATTCCTTTTGAGCCATAGGGTAAGATAGTTCATGAGCCCTGCTCGGCTCATATCCATTGTCTCGCTTACAACCTCGTAATAAGGCCCCTCTGTGAAATAGTTCCAGTCCTTCAGGGGACGAGCAACCGTATGTATCTCGTTTGCTCCGTCTAGAGCTACCACGAGGTCAGGTTGGTACAGGCGCAATTTGGCAAGGTATCTCATCAGGTTGTTCTGATAAACAAAACCTGCCACACCCGCGTTGATCACTCTGACTTTCTTGCCGTGTAGAAGGATCAGAATCCTCGGATCTGCATTGAGTAGTTTCTCCATGATGTGGGGGATATTCCAGCGGTAAGTCACCTCATAAAAATCCGCGACAGCATCCGCAGGAGGTACCGGCCCGCGTCCGTACACCACTGATCCACCGGTTACCATGACTCGATACTCATCTTCCGGCTTATCTCTTGGAACGTCTTCGAAGTTTTTGAAACTCTGTTCGTTTATGTACTCAAATGAATTGCCTAACCGGGTATTTCGAACTGAAGCAAAGCCAGGAGTAGGTTCATATCCGAACTGTGGGGCCACCGTCTGAGAACTCCGACGCGCAAGATCCATGTCTCTGCCCTTGTATGCTTGTCCCAAAGGTGACGCTTTCATTTTGAGATAGGAGTAATATTCTATAGCAGCGAGAACTGCGACCACTACTGCGATCAGGAATGAGACGTAAAAAATTGTCAGTATGAACCGTTTGAATCCACCGTGTCCGACTTCCGGTTCAGCGTGAAGAACTATCCCGCTGTGGATAGATATCTTCGGCATTCCTACCTTTTCTGATTTTGAAACTGAATCAGGCGTCTGGTCCGGGAGGGGTGTCATTGCCTACCAATAATTGCAACGAGAGATACTGAGCGGGTTGAGGGGAAACTGTCGGCAGTTTCCCCAATATGACTCGGTAGCCACCTCTAGAAGAGCGTGTAGATGAAGGGCGCCGCTACAGGAGAACTTGCTGCTAGTATTATGAACGCCGAGAGGATCACCAGCACTATCAGTATAGGTGCAAGCCAGTATTTTTTTCGGACTTTCAAGAAATCCCAGAATTCTTTCACAAGGGACATCAATCGTTCCTCCGTGCAACAGTGTGAGAGTGAGTCAGAATTGTTTCTCGTATCTCTGAATACTGGTCTCAGGCGGATCTTCCCGCCGTATCCAGTAAGACGGTGTTTTGGGGTCGCGTTTCCGATCCATTGGGTCCTTACCTACCAAGCGCATAATCAGGCCTGTGGGAGTAATCACAAGAAAAAATATGAGTGTTAGCAGGGTCCGTGAAACGAAGTACCCCAGAACCACAGAGAAGCCAATCCAGAGACGATATATCACGCGGAATAGTGGTGCAATGAACCGGCACGCGCCGAGAAAAACACCGGCCAGCATCCACAAATAGCCGAACCATGAACCCTTCCAGAAAAGTAGGTATGCTCCAATTGCCCCTGGCAACAAGAGAAACAGCACGGCTAAAATAGTCATGTCGCGGCCTGACGGTTCTCTGAAGGCCGCGGCTATTTCTTCCCTTATTCCTCTGATTATGTTCGTCATCATAAGTTGGCTTTTGCAGCTTCAGTCAAGTTCGTACTGTTTTCGCCAGTCCGCGTCATCTTTGAGCAATGGCTGATTCGTCTTGTCTAACAAGAAAGGCCCCATTACCAAATAATCCATTTCAGTCCTCATGAAGCAAAGATATGCATTCTCCGGACTCATTACAATGGGTTCGCCCCGCACATTAAAGGAAGTATTGACGATTACAGGGCACCCGGTTTTTCTGAAAAAGGCGTCAATGACGTCATGATAAAGTGGGTTGGTGGTCTTGTGAACTGTCTGGATACGGGCTGAGTAATCAACATGAGTTATGGCCGGTATGTCCGATCGCACAATGTTTAGCTTATCTATTCCCCACAAGCGTTTCTGTTCCTCGTTCATATCACGGCGGATTTTTTTGTCCACGTCTGCAACCAATAGCATGTAGGGTGACGGCCGGTCCAGTTCAAAGAATTTATCCACCTGTTCCATCAGTACGGATGGGGCAAACGGTCTGAAACTCTCTCTGTACTTGATCTTAAGATTCATCTGCGATTGCATCTTGGGACTTCGGGCATCCCCTATGATTGACCGGGCCCCCAATGCTCTGGGCCCGAATTCCATTCTCCCCTGAAACCACCCAATGACCTTTTCCTGGACTATGAGGTCCGCAACGGTTTCGGAGAGAATCCCGTCATCAAGGTACTGATACGGGTAGCCGTGGGAGTCCAGAAAAGCTTTGATCTCTGTTTCGCCATAAGCCGGCCCCAAGTAAGACCCCATTTGCTGATCACTGAAGTCGTCCGACAGTCTCTCATTGCCCAGGAGCTGGTACCATACGAACAGCGCTGCGCCCAAGGCGCCACCTGCGTCCCCGGCGGCCGGCTGAATCCAGATGTCTTCAAAAGGCCCTTCTCTAAGAATCCGGCCATTCCCTACGCAATTTAGCGCTACCCCTCCCGCCAGGCACAAATATTTCTCGCCCGTGACTTTGTGAATGTGCCGAGCCGTCCGGATCATTACCTCCTCAGTAACCACCTGCACCGATTTGGCAAGATCCATCTCTCTCTGAGTAAGTTTACTTTCCGGTTTCCTGGCTGGTCCATCGAACAGCTTCTCAAACGACCTGCCCGTCATAGTCAGACCGTATGGGTAGGTAAAATGTTCCACATTGAGTTTGAAAGATCCGTCTTCCTTTATATCAATTAGTTCGTTGAGAATAGTGTCCACGTACTTGGGTTCTCCATAAGGAGCGAGGCCCATGACCTTGTACTCACCTGAGTTCACCTTAAATCCTGTAAAATATGTGAAAGCCGAATACAGTAACCCCAGTGAATGGGGAAACTTTATCTCGTATGCCATTCTGACTCTGTTCCGTTCGCCTACTCCAAAACTTGTCGTGGTCCACTCCCCCACCCCATCCATGGTCAGAAAAGCTGCCCTTCCATAAGGTGACGGGAAGAACGCACTCGCTGCATGGGATTCATGATGCTCCGGGAAAAGAATCTTTCCGTCATAGCCCATGCTCTTTCTTATCAAGTCCGGAATATAGAGCTTTTGTTTGAGCCAGAGAGGCATAGCCATGACAAATGAGGCCAAACCTCGCGGTGCAAATGAAATATATGTTTCAAGAAGCCTTTCAAATTTTATAAAGGGTTTATCATAAAAAGCCACGTAATCGATGTCGCCTGCGCCGATCCGGCCTTCTCTCAGACAGTAGGAAACTGCTTCATGTGGAAACCGGTAATCGTGCTTCACCCGAGAAAAACGTTCTTGTTGAGCAGCAGCTATGATCTTTCCATCCGTGACCAGGCAGGCTGCGCTGTCATGGTAGAAAGCAGATATTCCAAGTATGTTCATTGATCCCTACCTGAAAACGTTCCAAGATCTCAGGGCGATAACCTGATTCGACCCGTGCATCGGCTTGTATCTCAAATATCTGGCTTTGACCGGATCTGAAGCATAGTATTCAAATCCTGGCCACCGAGAAAAATTGTCGGTCCGGTCCCCTGATCCAGTCACGAAGTTGGTCCAATTCGTCTCGTCCTTTGACACTTCCACTACCCATTCGTCAGGCACGGTTTCCTCATCGCCCCAAACCAGCCGTAATCTGCTAAAAGTACGAACCTCTCCCAGGTCCAAGACAACTTCCCCTCTATCATCCGGACCAAGGACTTTAGATGAATATAGTGATTCACCAGGATAACCGGTGAGCATGTTCTTTGGTTGATTTTGCGGAGTATCGGGTGGAGGCGCATAAATTATGCTCCCTGACGCAGCCAAGTCCCAGAAGAATTCATTCTTGTTTTTCGTGCTGTCACCTTCGTTGAGAGGCTGGCCGAAGAAATGTTCCTTAATCAGATTGGAAAGCTCTTTTGCCACAAGGTAGTTAGCCCCCGCAGTCAGGTGACACCAATCCGTGAAAACCCATTCGGATACATCATCAAAGTAGTCGGAAAAGTCAACTACAAAATAGCCTTTATTTGCAGCGTTCTCGCCGATCTTGTCTATTAACAATTTATACACTCGATCCGAGGGAACTCCGTAATATTCTCGGAATCCAGTCATTGCTGCCAGCAACTTTTCCTTTTCATGGAGAGGTTTCTTACTTGAATAAAACCAAGGCTGTAAGGCAAGTATGTGTGGGACACTGTCATTTTTTAGCACGCTGGAATAGTCTTCCACTATCCTCACAACGGTTCCTATATTCCTATCAAGCAGCCTGGATGCCTCTTCAACTGAAAGTCGAGTATCATTTCCCGTGGATTTGGTCTGACTTGCAACACCAGGATGTTGGCGGACTTCTGGGTTAAGTTCCTGGAACAGGTCCCTGCCGGCCCACAGGTATGTCATCAGAAAAGTATTGTTTTTCAACCAAAGCGTGAGATACGAAGCAAGTCCAGGTCGGTTGTAGGCATAGATCTCTCTCAGAATATTATTGAATTGCCCCTCACGAAAATAATCCCAATCTGCTGTCAACCTGCTTAATGCAGGTAATTCGTTTGCGCCGTCAAAAGAGATCACTAAGTCAGGGTTATAGCGTCTCAATTTGGCCAGGTAACGCATTAGGTTATGCTGATAAGCGTATCCCCAAACTGCCGTGTTGTACACCCTGATCTTCTTTCCATCCATGGGCGCTGTGGCATTAAGAATCATCTCCATCGCGTGAGATATTGTCTCGCGATGCGGTATGGCGTACCATCCCATGGCTGGAGCGGCCTCACCGATTGCGCCCAAGCCATACGCGGTGGACCCTCCCGTCATAAAAACGCGATACTCATCCGCAGGCTTTTCAAGTAAGATTTCCCGAGGATCCCTAAAGCCAGCATTGTTGGCATATTCGTAACTATTGCCTTTAAGAATGTTGTACTCTAGGCAAACACCCGGCACAAAATCGTAGTCGTAATGAGAAACAGGCCTATTGAAATCGCGACGCGCCATGATAATGTCGTCAGAGTAGACTGCGGCTAGATATGTTCGGCCCAACCCGTACCTGGCCAGATTCTCCAACCCCCAGAGAAGCAGCACCACTGATGCCACTAGGAAACACCCGTATACCAATACCTTGAGGGCCGACCACACACGCCGAACGATGACCCTGGTCATTTTTTCCCGAACGCCGGCTTCAGTGGTGTTATCAGGGTTTTTCTCCGATTTCATATTCTTTCCGCTGTTCCGGCCTTTCATTTGTCTGATTGGACTGTTGCACTGTCTATCTGAGTGCCCACTTCTTTTAACGCAAACTTGCACTCAGGACAAGAGACGCTCATTGAATTGATGACTCGACGTCCTTGTCAATCATCAAGTGCAGGCAAGATTGGGAAGAAGTTTCACGCGGGGAATGCGCCCTGCTGGTTCATAGGACAGTCAGCGAGAACGGCTAGGGACAGGAGATCGGATATTTGCTCAATTTCACTCATCTTATCCGTGGCTGGTTCCCTTCCCAGAACGAACCATCTGAGAGCCATGTGGCTGAATGTGCCAAGAAACAGGTTTCGAAATACTCTGGGGTTGACATCCGCACGGAAGCTACCCAGTGCTTTCCCTTCATCAATTACACTCTCGATCATTTCCAGATAAGTTCTGAAAGTATGGTAGGCGTGAGACGAATAAAACCGGTCGCTGAGTTGGATCTGAATTATAAAGACAGTCAGAAAGTTTCGGTTAGTCAAGTAGAGGAAGAAATGGTTCTTGATCAATCTCTTGAGTTTGCTGATCGGCATTCTGATCTCAAAGGTTTCTTCAAGATCATCCAGATGGTCTCGGAATCTTTTTTCAGGAATAGATAACAACAGATCTTCTTTATTCTTATAGTACTCATAAACCGTTCCTTCGGCCACTTGAGCTTTTTTGGCCACGTCGGCTATTGTGGCTTTGACGAAGCCTTTTTCAGCGAACACGTGTTCGGCGGCCAGCAGAATTCTCATTGCCTTATCCCTGGATCTGCTGTTCCATTCGGGTCGTTTCCTGATCATCGGAAGAATGAGAGCCATAATATGGTCCAGATCGAACGACGGATCACTCGTCTCGTGAGTAACCAGGAAATTCAGCCCCTCAAAATCTAGGGTGCCGAAGATTACATCTCTTACCAGACGCATATCCACGTCATCTCTAAAAATTCCTTCTTTTTTCCCTTCTTCTAGTATGTTCAACATCTTACCGGCGTATTCGCGTATGGCGCTGTAACCAGAGCTGTTATAGAAATCCTTGTTTGAACGACATTCCAGCAACAGGACACGAGCGAATTCGCGATCGGTTTCGTTCCGATGAAGGTGAAACCATATCATCTTACTCAATCGACTCTCCGCGTCGCGAATCCCTTGAAGGCTTTCCTTGAGAAGCGCTAGTTGCTTCGGCATCCTTTCTCCTGGAATTGAAAAAAGAAGGTCCTCTTTGCCTTTGAAATACTGATAGATTACCGAGTCTGTAACTTTTGCCAGGCGCGCTATCTCAGCCACGTTTGCCCCAAGCAAACCTTTGCGGGAAAAGACGTCCTCTGCGGCATCCAGTATCCTGGTTCTCTTGTCTTGGCTAGATACAATTTCTGTCAATGGACCATTCCTCTGCTCGATTTTTTGTAACTAATGTGAATGTATTGGTTATCTGGCCAGGTCTATGAGTCGACGCGCATGCCTGGATGTAGAATCTCCTATCATCCCGGACCCTATATGAATAATATTCTCATCAAAATGTCAAGCCTGATTGTCGCAAGCTGTGATTTGGCCGGAAGAATGGTGGCCAGATTAGATAGTTATATTAGCTTATTATCGATGTTGACTGTTTGTGGAGCATTTTTGTAACTCCATGTCCTCGAGAGTTTAGCTCTGAACTATAATCGACACAAAAAGATATTGAATAGTATTATAGGGTGTGTTACGTTCAATTCATCTGACAAACTCAACGGGGTGCCACCTGTTGTCACATGAGGGGGGGGGGAACATAAGTGGTTTGGGGAAGAGAGCGGCCGAGGAATAGGATTCAGATCCTGAACAATCCTTTCGCTTCAGGGGAATTTGTATAGGCTCCGGTTAGGGTAGGAGACCATCAAGAGTCTTAATCCTGGTCTTTCACCTAATGTACTCAAAAAGTTGTTGGGGAGGTACAAGTTTACTCGTTCACGGAGGCGAACAAAAATTGCATGCTCTGCAAGGTTTTTCTTGTTTTATCTGGCGATTTTGTGGATAAAGGAAAGAGTGGCTGGGCACCTTTGAATCAGGGAACGCGCAAGAGTCACCTAGGTGTTCAGATTCAAGAGCCTCATAGCCATCCGCATCCCAAGGGATATTACCACTCCCTTTATACAAAATTGTTCTTGATACTTTGGAGCCTTAGCCAGAGCTTTGGTGGGAAAAGTTGTACGTTTCAGGCAGGTCTTGGCAATGTCAAGTGCCCTCAAGACGGGCTCTCCGAATGTGAGACGGTCCTTGGGGGAAATGGCGTTCTAACAGATCGAGTTCGCTGATTAACCTTCAGCGTCTCTATAAAAGTCAGAGTAGAGGAGGGTTTGATCATGGAGGAAGCTCCAAAATGGTATGACGTTCACCTTGCAGACTATCGGAAAGTTGCTTACATCAACAGTGTGGAGCAGTACAATGAGATGTACCGGCGCTCTATTGAGGATGTGGACAACTTCTGGGGGGAGCAAGCCAGAGAGTACCTTACCTGGTACAAGGAATGGGATTTTGTGCTGCGTTACGATTTCGCAGAAACGGCAAAAATTGAATGGTTCGGGGGAGGGTTATTGAATGCTTGCTACAACTGTCTCGACCGCCATGTGGACAAGCTGAAGAACCGCATCGCCTATTACTGGGAAGGGGATGATCCTAAAAAATCCCGTAAGGTCACATACCTGGAACTGTACAGGGAGGTGAACAAGTTCGCGGCGGTTCTTAAGTCCAAGGGTGTCAAAAGGGGCGATCGAGTGATCGTTTATATGCCCATGATCATAGAGTTGTCCGTCACCATGCTTGCCTGCGCAAGAATAGGCGCTGTACACTGCGTAATATTCGGGGGTTTCAGCGCTGAATCTATTGTAAACCGAGTTCAGGATTGCGGCGCTAAAATAGTCGTCACGGTAGACGGTGGTTATCGAGGCGGAAAGACCCTCGCATTGAAGAAGACCGTTGACGAGGCACTTGAGCGTTGCCCTGACGTCGAGACGGTTATCGTTTTCAACCATTGCGGCCTCGATCTGAAACTGGACCCCAACAAGGAGGTATGGTGGCACGAGGCTATGGCGGATCCCTCTCTGCCGTCTTACGTGGAACCTGAGCGTATGGACGCGGAAGATCCCCTGTTTATCCTTTACACCAGCGGCAGCACGGGGAAACCCAAAGGAGTGCTCCACACGACCGGTGGATATCTTCTCTTTGCGGCCATGACCACAAAGTTGGTTTTTGACATTAAAGAGGATGAGACTTTTTGGTGCACTGCAGACATCGGTTGGATCACCGGCCACACCTACACGGTTTATGGCCCGCTCACAGACGGTTTCACAACCGTAATGTTCGAGGGCATTCCTACTTATCCCGATTTTGGTCGATACTGGGAGATAGTTGCGAAACACCGCGTAGAAAAGTTTTACACGGCTCCGACGGTTATTCGATCTCTGGCTAAGGAAGGGGCCGAGTACGTGGAAAAACACGACGTCTCTTCACTCAAGCTGCTGGGCACGGTGGGCGAGCCGATCAACCCGGAGGCATGGCGCTGGTACTTCCATCATGTCGGCCGTGATTGGTGTCCCATTGTAGACACTTGGTGGCAGACTGAAACCGGCGGCCACATGATGACCCCCCTGCCCGGCGTTGCACCCATAAAGCCCGGGTCATGTTCATCACCATTCTTTGGGATTGATCCGGTAATTCTGGATCCCGATACCGGCCAGGAGAGTAGTTTCCCAAGCCAGGAGGGCGCTCTGTTCATAAGACGCCCGTGGCCCGGCATTGCCCGCACGGTGTACGGTGATCACCAGCGTTTCATAGAAACCTATTTCAGTCGATACCCAGGCATGTATTTCACCGGTGACGGCGCGAAGAGGGACGAGGACGGTTACTTCTGGATCACCGGCCGGATTGATGATGTTATCAACGTTTCCGGTCACCGCATTGGAACCGCGGAAGTCGAGTCTGCCTTGGTCCTGCACCCACAGGTAGCCGAAGCAGCGGTGGTGGGCTTTCCTCATCCCATAAAGGGCACGGGAATATATGCCTTTGTGACGGTGAACACAGGAGTAACTAAGTCCGAAGACCTTAAGAAGGATTTGGTTAAACTGGTGCGAACCCAGATCGGTCCCATCGCCTCTCCTGACGCGATACAATGGGCTGATGCACTACCCAAGACGCGTAGTGGCAAGATCATGCGGCGGGTGCTACAAAAAATCGCCGCGGGAACGGTTGACAATCTTGGAGACACATCAACCCTAGCCGATCCAACCGTGGTAGGAAACCTCATAAAGGAGCGCGCGGGAATATAGGCCGTCGGGCCTTGACATTTTGAGGCCGGCACTCCCCGACATGGGCTACCCTTCATTTGGGTAGCTCCATCCGGAGTAGTGGTGTCGGCCTTTGCTTTTTTTTTGGCCAAGTGGGAAGCGAATGTGGCTCGTGGTTTGAGGTCCCCCCACATTCCATCATTTCAGCAGACCTCTGCTACGTAACGCGTTTTCAGCGTACGGGCGAGGATAAACGGCCAGGAATAATAGCGCTAACAAGTCTAAAGAAACTCTTTCTAGGAGGACTCGATGACAGCACAGCCGGTCAAAGAACCGTTGAGAGCGTGGGTTGTGGTGTTTGCCGGTACAGCATGCAACCTTTGCTTAGGAATCCTATATGCCTGGAGCGTCTGGAAAAAGGCGCTTGTGGACAAAACCAAGGCCGACGCAGGCGTCATTATGGACGGGATTAACGCGGGCTGGCCCTATCTGACGGATGCGCAGGGTACTGTTGCCTATTTCCTGTGCGGACTCACATTTGCGTTGTTCATGATTCCGGGCGGCAAGCTTCAGGATAAGTATGGCCCTAAAGCCGGCGCACTCTTGGGAGGACTTTTCCTTGCGGCAGGATGCATCATCACAGGATTGATGAGGAGCTTTGCCGGCTTGATAATAGGTTTTGGAATCTTGGGCGGAATCGGCATGGGTATGGGTTATGCCGCATCCACTCCTGCTGCCCTGAAATGGTTCGGGATTCATAGAAGGGGCTTGATTGCAGGAATAGTGGTGGGGGGCTATGGAGGAGCCGCATTGTACATTGCACCCCTCGGCCAATACCTTATTGACAACTATGGTATTTCAGGGAGCTTCATTGGTTTGGGGATAATTTTTGCCGTTGTCGTGATGATTGCAGGTCAGCTCTTGTCATGGCCACCGGCGGACTATGTCCCACCCGGGCCGAAACCGAAACCTGAATCCCCAAACAACGAATTAGGTATAACGTGGTGGGACCGGTTGCTGGCGAGGGCCCTGCGCGGCCACATACCCTGGCGTGACCAAAAAAAACCGGCCACCAAAATCACCATGGAGGATTGGTCCCCTTCGGAGATGCTCACCAGATGGCAGTACTACGCGCTGGTCCTCATGTTTATCGGTAGTGCCCAATCGGGGTTGTTGGTAATCGCCAACGCAGCCCCCATCCTGGCCAAAACGGCAGGTAAACTCGAATTTTTTGCTCAGAATGCTTGGATAATAGCGGCTTTCGGCGGGTTGGTCAACGCTTCGGGTCGGGTTGGAACGGGTCTTTACTCCGATAAGATCGGCCGATCAAATGCATATTTGGCAAACGGCATCGTGTCGGCAGTGTTCTTATTGGCTACTCCTTTCATAATCATGATGGAGAGCGTGCCTCTATTGTTTCTGGCCACTGGTATCGCATACTGGCAGTACGGCGGAGGCCTTGCTTTGATGCCCAGTTTTACGGCCGATTTTTTCGGCTCCAAACACCTTGGAGCCAACTACGGCTTGGTTTTCCTTGGGTGGGGACTGGGCTTCCTTATGCCCCTAATGGCTGGTTACATCAAAGACATAACGGGCTCATATAACCTAGCGTTTTACATTTCCGCGGCTGTGCTCGTAGCAGCGGTCATCCTCAGCCGCCCCACCAAGAGACCCTCCAAGACTGCAAAAGCTTAAAAGCATTTCTTGAAGTGATAGGGAAGGTGTAGACCTTCCCTATCACTTTTCGTTAATGTCCGACCACCGCCGCTACATCTATAGCAACTGCCAAGAGTAATGACTGAAATATTTTTCTCGCGTTGGGATTAAGAATATGATTTATGACTTTTCATGTCTGGTTTACCGAACATGCCCAATCGAGAGAACTTTTCCTTGGCTGAATTAGAGATGGCAGATCGAGCCGCGATTTCCAGATGGTCTCATATTAGGTAGGATATGGGCCATAAGAATATTAATTGTCGATAACGCATCCTGGCCTCGCAGCAAATCTCTAAACTGGGGCAATTTTGAACCCATTTTTCTTCCACCGTATTCTCCAGACCTCAACCCTATTGAAAGATTGTGGTTGCTAATGAAAGGGGAAAGGTTATCAGACTTTTTCGCAAAGTGCAGCGACGACCTGGTTAATCGCATCTGTGATGCGCTAAACTGTGTTACGAAACGAAAAATACAAAAACAAACAACCTGCGTCATTTCGACAGAACTTAAGGTAACTGCTATAAGACTGCCCAAAACCCGGTGGGGGAAGTTGCTTCGCAGGGTCCTTAGAGCCCAAGAACACGGGCTGCCAAGCGGGGACCCGTTGAAGTTGATGGACTGGACATGTTGGCCCAAACCTTGTCTGCCGACTCGTTCATACAATGAGACTCAAGGATACAAAAAACAGGCGGTCAATCAGTCAGTCGGGAAGAATGGATAACAGCGCGTCCCAAGAGAATGTGCCCTCCCAAGAAAGCTGCGACCTGGCTCTGGCGCGGAGTGAAGAGCTATACAGGCAGCTTGTGGACAATGCTCATGATATTATCTATGTAACTGATTCAAAGGGATTCTTCACGCTGGTAAACCCCGTTGCACTGCGAGTGACCGGCTATTCGGAGCAAGAGATTCTCGGAAGGCATTTCCGTCACTTGATTCACCCTAATTACAGGGAACAGGTTGAAAAGTTTTATGAATCTCAATCTTCAGATAAAATTCCAAATACTTACAATGAATTTCCCATTCTGACCAAGCAAGGGAATGTGGTCTGGCTGGGGCAGAATGTCCAGTCTATAATTGAATCCGACAACATAGTAGGATTTCAGTCTATTTGTCGAGACATTACTGAACGGAAGAGGACTGAAGAGCAATTACACACGAGTGAAACCCGTTTCAGACTGCTGGCTGAGGCTGCGCCTTTCGGGCTGTCGGTCATGGCTCAAGACAAGAGTTTTGATTATTTTAATCCAAAGTTTACCGAAATATTCGGTTACACCAAGGAAGATATTCCTGACAAGGACTCTTGGTTTTTGAAAGCATATCCTGATGAGGGGTACAGGAACAATGTGATCGCAACCTGGACGGAGGATACCGTTGACGATGTTTTGCCGGGAGAAGTCGGTCCCAGAGTCTTTGTTGTCAGGTGCAAGGACGGAGGTGACAAAGTAATCAAGTTTCGGGCAGTCGTGATTCAGGATGGATGGCAAATCCTGACTTATGAAGACATAACGCTCCAGTCTCTAGCTGAGGAAGCCCTTCTGGAAAAAGAACAGATGCTGACGAACATACTTGCCGCTTCCCCCGTAGGGATTTGTCGGATTGAGGAGCGGCGATTTAGTTGGGTTAATGAAGCTATGGTCAAAATGTTCGGCTACGATTCTGCTGAAGAGTTTATGGGGAAATCTACGAGAGACATGTACGCATCGGACGACGAATACCACCGTGCAGGGGCCATACTCTATGCGCAGTACAAGAGTGGGACGGAGTCGGAGACCTATACAAAACTGGCTCGCAAGGACGGCACCGTCTTTGACGGACATGTAAGAATAAGCGCTCCGGATCCCTACAACCGGATGAAAGGAACGATAGCCGCCTTTTCAGATGAGTCCAGAATCAAGGAAGCCGAAAGAGCTTTGGAGAAATCCGAACGCAGGTATCGCACCTTGGTCGAGCAGGTGCCGGATGTGATTTTTTCCCTGGATTCTGCAGGATGTTTCACTTTCGTGAACCGGCAGGGGGAAAAGTTTTTCCATCATTTAGTTGGTGAGATGTTGGGTACACCCTTGTGGGATTACTGTGACGCGGAATACGCGGCTCTCGCACAGTCTATCCTGCGTCTTGTTCCAGAGGAAATTTGGGATGAAGAAATGGGTGTTCATGATGCTTACGGAGGCAAGAAGTGGGTCCGGATAAGGTGCAGTGCTATTGTCGATGTCGACAGGCTATTGACTGGATTTGAGGGAGTCTTGGTGGACACCACGGTCAAGAAAAGACTTGAAGAAGAGATCAAGGCTTCTAAAGAGGAATTGTTGGCCAAAATCAAGGTAATAGATGAACTGTACGCACACATAATCCAGTCAGAGAAATCTCAGGTGATTACCGAACATACTGCTGAAGTGGCCCATGAACTGCGGCAGCCTCTGGCCATCATAGGCGGTTTTACGCGTAGAATGGCTGCCCAATTAGACGGCGCGGAGAATCCGGGCGACAGCATCAGGAAAGACTGGTTCCAGATTATCATACGAGAGGTTCAGCGACTGGAAACAATCCTGCGAGGACTCATCGATTTTACCAGGCGGGAAGATATCAGGCTTGAGAAAGCAGATCCCAACAAACTAATCGAAGAAATCCTGACAATTCATGAAGAAAGATTCCGCGAAAAAGATATCATCCTCGAAACTCATTTTGGATCCCACATCGAAGAAATTTTTTTGGATCCGAACCGATTTCAACAGGTGGTTCGAAATCTCGTCTCCAATGCTATCGAGGCGTCACTCCAAAATGGGGTCGTTAGGATAGACACTGATATCTTTGCGCCTACGGACAAAGAGCAGGAGACAGGAGACCTCAAGGCCGAAAGGTATTTTGAAATGAAAATCCGGAACGGTGGACGGATTATTCCACCGGAAGAACTTCAGAAGTTTTTCGATCCATTTTACACGACTAAAGAATACGGTGTCGGTGTCGGCCTCACCTTGGTGAAGAGAATCGTAGAGGACCACAAAGGGTCTATTTCGGTCAAATCCGATCAATACGGCACGGTTTTTACCCTGTGGCTGCCTCTTGATCCTCTGGGGTTGGAACAGGATAAACCGGCATAGTCCTCACTCGGTTCTAATATATCTTGATTCGCATGACAGCCGGGAAGACGAAGCAAGCTTCATCAAGGAAGAAGCCCGTTGTCAAGTAGTATCAAGCTCCCGATCTCACGACCCAGATGAGTTTTTATTACATTACACTTCGCCTTAAAGAGGAAGAAGATGTTTTTCTCAGTAGCCTCAAGTGATTCATAATTACCCTGCCCTTTGGATATCACCAGGTCGGCTTTCCAAAACCTGTTCCGAAAGGAATCCGAGCAATAGGGGAGAACCGTTCCGGGAAGGCGCGATCCATTCGAAATCACGTTTACGATGTGGGTCATGCCGCAGTAGTCGGCATCCGGCATCGTCACGTCGTTAACTATCGGCCTGCCCTTGACTGCATACGATATCTTGCCTCTAGGTAATTCCTCTATAAGAAGCCGGTCAAATACTATTTCCCCAGCGTTGTCCCCCAGGTAAAGAATCTCTTGTGCATCGTTGGCGGCTCGCCGAAAATTATTGATTGTCAGGAGATCGATATCTGCACCGAGCGCATCTTCCACGGCCATCATGATGTTGGACCGGTCCGCGTCGGGATCCACCACAAAATCAATAACATTGCCGGCAATGGCCAGTCGCAGGGCCGTCTCGATGGGATCTTGGGATTGCCGTATCAGCGTTTTCATTTGTGGGTACAATGACATGGCATTACGATTGCAGATTTCCTTGGCCTCTCTATAAGGATCATCCTGGCCTGTAACGTCCCGTACTATCTTATGTATGGCTCCGATCATCACGGGTGAAGGTTGATCCAAAGGAAAAGAACTCACGGCAAAAGTGGCTTTTCGAAGCACCTCTTCGTGCTGAGTCTCATCAGTGGTGGCCCGTACGGCTGCCTCCAGGGCCTGCCGGATGACGCATGGTAAGCAGCCAAGATAGGTTTTCACGGCTGAACCCGAACCCTCATAAGCCTGTGCAATTCTGAAACAGCCATTGCAGAGCATTCAGGGTCGTTAATGTTTGCATCCACTTCGAGAATCCGTACGTGCGAACCACTGAGTTGTTCCTTGAGCCTGCTTACAAATACCTGGTTTATCTCGGGGTCGTAGAATGGTCCTCCCGGGGAATCTGCCTTCGACCACCCTTTGAGAGGTATCATAATAGTTGGTGGATGCTTGGCTCGCCTGAGTTTCCCGGAAATCACTTCCGCAAGCGTGAACAGATCTTGAGCCGAGGTTCTCACAAAAGAGCGAAAATCGTGCGATAAAAATCTACGATTACGCAGCTCCGCTGGAAATCCTTCCAGCGAGGCACATTCAAAGGCTATCATGTCCAGGCCGCCAGGCAGGATGACGTGAGGCACGCCCTTTCTCCCTGCGGTTTCAAGCCTGCCGGGACCTATGTATTTGCAATAGCCGCCGTATAATTCATCTGCAAATTCATGGAGTGCCAGGTCCAGGACGCCATGCACAATCCCCTGGTCAACCAAGTCCTCCATTGCCATGCTGCCGGTACCGACCGCATGAAACGGGACGACCTCGTAGCCGAGTTGTTCCAAAGACACTGTGGCGGCAAATGCGCATTGATTCAATGGACCGTAGGACGTGAGACCAATGACTAATTTGTTGGGATCGGGAGCCAGCGAATTGTACACCATGCCGGTTATGGCCCGTGCAGCGTCCGCGAGAAGCTTTCGCGTCAAGAAATTAAGGCCCACAATGTCAGAAACGGCATGCATCAAGGTAATATCTTTGCTCCCGATAATACCGCTCATGTCTCTCGAAGCCACGGTAGAAACCATTAATTTCGGAATACCTATAGGCAGAGTCCGCATGATGGCCGTAGCTATGTGAGTTCCCGTACCGCCGCCTACTGATATAATTGCTGAAAACCTGCCTTCATCATTGAGGCTCCTCAGTACTTGGGAGCCTCCTTGCATCATTGTCTGAATAGCGAATTTCCTGTCCTGTCTCTCAAGTATTTCGGAAACTGAGCTTCCTCCTTTGAGAGCCACTTCATCTCTTCCGATTTCCGCGTGTACGAACGATTGAGGAAATACGCCTACGTCTACCACGATGGTGTCGCATCCTTGGTCCTCAATGAGTTTCTTGAGGTATTCCAGCTCCTTGCCTTTGGTATCAAGGGTCCCCACTATGGCAATTGTGTGCGGCATGAAAACCTCTTGATATCAACCGTGAATTTGGAGAGACACACTCTCCAGTTCCAATTCCTTCAACTTGTTGTAAGAAGGTATGCCATCCTGGGTATAGCCAAGATAATCGTAATACTCGTCAAGAAGAGCATCGAGATTTCTGACGACCTGGCCGGTAGCCGGTCCTGCATTAGCGAGAGGTTCGGTCAGCATTCTTTCGGGCAACCTGTCATCTTTTCGGGAAAAACCTTCTCTCACGTTGAAACACCTCTCCAGGCAAACAATACGCTCGCCCAACAGCCTGAGATGGTTAATATCTTCCAACTCATGGAAACCCGTCCCCGCGGCAAGAAGTTTGCCCAGCAGTTCTCGCGTCATCCCGGAGTCGGCGAAGTTACACAGAATCGCGGTCTCCTCGACTGCCTTGTCGATTTGGTTGTACGCGGCCACATCACCGGTTCCTTGGTCTGAAAACCTATCTATGGCCCTGGGATCGGCCTTCCCGGATATCTCCTGTCTCGCATAACCATACATGTGGCTGCCGCCGATGTTGGACGTGGCCATGCTCAGGCCGTGAACCTTCGCAGCACGCGGATCGTAGGCCGGGAGTTCAAGGCCCTTTGCATGTATGGCGTATTTTTCCGCGCCCTTTCCGATAGCCTCGGCAGCTCTCTTGGTCCCTTCTCCAAGAATCTTCCCGAATCCCTCTCTCCTTGCTATTTTTCCGATCAGTTCGAGCATTACTTCGTGGTTTCCCCACGTGAGTTCCAGGCCATCGGTGCCTTCTTTAGTGATTATGCCTCGCTGGAACAGTTCCATGGCAAACCCTATCGTGCTGCCCGTGCTTATGGTGTCCAGGCCCAATAAATCGCACAGGCGGTCAGCCTCGACGGTGGCTCCAGCCTCAGTATTGCCCACCTGGCTCCCGAAAGCCCATATAGTCTCGTATTCAGGTCCTTCACTAACTTTTCCCGCGTATGGACCGTCTTTTACCTCGTGAATCTGCCCGCAACGTGTCATGCAGTTGAAACATCCGTGGGTCCCTGTCCTCATTCGGGCATAGGCATCGGTAAAAAGCCCCTCGATTCCTTCCATGTCGCCGCTCTGGAAATTCTTAACTGGCAGGATGCCCATTTCCCTCGTCATCTGCGCAAGGAAGGTTGTTCCGAAGGTGTGCATCTTTACAACTCTCTTGTGCTCTTTCAGAATGCCGCTGTGCTTCTTGACAAGGGATCTGAATGCGGCCTTGTCGTAAGCCTCGGGCGACTTGGCTTTCGCCGTTATAGCGACAGCCTTCAGGTTCTTAGCGCCCATCACTGTTCCCACGCCGCATCTGGAGGCCGTTCGAGTCCCGTGAGTGATGGTTGCATAACGAACAAGCCTCTCCCCGGCAGGGCCAATACAAGCGGTTTGAGTTCGCGAGCCGTGCTTTGCAGCAAGGACCGTTTGAGTCGCTTGGGTATCCAGGCCCCAAATATCCTCAGCGTCCATAATTTCGCATCCGTTTTCGTGAATGAGCACATAGGATGGCTTTTCAGCTTTGCCCTCAATGATGATGAGATCATAACCTGCAAATTTTATGAAAGCAGCGAAATTTCCTCCTCCCACAGCCCTAGCCAAACCATCGGTCTGCGGGCTCTTCGTCATGACAATCCAGCGACCGAATCCTAGGGCTGAAGTACCACCAAGAGCGCCCGTCATGAAAATCAGTTTATTGTCCGGACTCAGCGGTTCGATTCCTCTCGGCAGTTCCTGGAACAGGTAGTTGATTCCGAAACCCCTGCCACCTACAAACTTCCTCTGCACGTCTACGGGTATGGGCTCGCTCGTGATCTTTGGCAGCGAAAGGTCAACTCTCAGGAGCTGACCAGTGAGAGTAGACATCACTTCCTCCATCGACTCTATCAGGGGTCTTAATCCTGTTGGATCCCGAAACTGATCGCCCTCAGCCTTTGCTGTTCCGTAGCAATCCTCTTGGCGGTTTCCGTGATAAACCAACCTTCAATTTGCAATTTTAGCCATTGGGTATGGACGGCCGGCGGGATGTTGAACCGCTTTGGATCGATCTCCAAAGCCTCTCGTGAGAATCTCCAGAGCTTGTCGGAATCTTTGACGATTGCTTCGTTGAGCGAAACAGCCTCGGGCCTGGAATCATGTTCGAGAATTATCGCCGCGATCTCTTCGATCAACCCCGGATCATACCGTGCCTCTTCCAGTATTCTCCGGGCGGTTTTCGCCCCCTCTACTTCGTGTACCCTGTTGATGTTCATATCATTCTTGCCCGGACCAAAGGCCTTGAGATGCAATTCTTCGGGCAAGCTTTTCCACCCGACGTCGTGAAGTATTACGGCCGGGAGTACGACTGCCTCGTTTCCTCCTTCGGACTTGAGAAGACGGCGGGCAAAACAAAAGGCTATCCATGTATGAATCTCATTGTCGCGAGTATCCAGAAAGGGCTCTGCCAGTTTATGAATCTGTTCAAACTTATCGTACAAGATGTGATCTCAAAATATCCTGAGAAGTATCGGTTCAGAACTTGCGGTGACTTCGTATGATTTTAACGAGGGTTTGCCGCTGTACATTTCATTAAAAAGTCCCACCAGTCTCTCGTAATCTCCACTTCGCTCGTACGCGTCCAGATCGGCCTTTGTATCCCAAGCCGTCACCGAGATACCTTCGTTATTTTCTTCCAGGCATTCCAGGAGATGCACGAATCGATTCCCTTTGTGGTTCTTGTGGGCAGGAATAACTTCTTTGTTGTACAGGTCCCGCAGGTCGGGCATCTTGCCGCCTTTTACCTTGAAAAACGTCATGCGCACGTACATCGTTACTCTCCTAGAGAAAAAATTTCACGCGAGCCGGCATACCGGGCCTGCCCCTAAAAAAACAGAGTTGAAAATTGGCGGCAGACACATCCCGTGATCAGACGACCTAAAAACCCTTCATCATCTCTCCCATGATATATGGCACTTCTACCCGACCGGTGGGCGCCAGTATCCTGCTGCCATAGTCGGTGGCGTAGGCCTTCTTCAGTGACCTGACAAGCCGCCGGAACTCCGTTGTGTCAATGGCCTTGGCAATATCCACTATGTTCCTTGCAGTGCATTCCGCAAGGATTTGCGGCCCCTGCCCGATCACAAGACGCCACCCTCCTGTAACAGGCACTCCAAGTTGCTTCATTCCGGGAATACATTCTTCCTTTACGAAGCGATAGTGTTCCGATTCCTTGCCGGGGAGCACATTGTAGTATTGGTTGAACTTCCACGCGCCGGTCTGAATCCGATAAGGGCCTTCCAGGACCCTTCCGCTGGACACCCAGAGCTTGCTGGAATACTTCCACACCAGGCCAAGAAGCTTAGCCGAAACCTTTCGATACTCGCCTGTGGCGAGTATTTTTCGCAAGTGATCCTGTTCATCGACAGTTGCAACTGCTACTACTCTGGGACCTTCTCCCACAGCTACATAATAGCCTCCAAGAAGCTTGATCCCCAATTTTTCAATTGCAGGAATGTACTCCTTAGTAACAAAAGAGGAATATTCATCGAACTTTCCTGGGATAACGTCCCAATACTGAGTAAAAAGAATGGTCATGCATCGCCTCCCGAGACAGAAGTTTTTCCCAGGTTACATCTTGAAAATTCGAGTCATAAGTTCAGCCAGGTATTCGGCATCATTTTCTTTTTTCTTTGTGAACTTGGCTGGGCGAGCCTGCACCCAGAAAACATTTTCAGGGAACGGCAGATCCTGGTCAATAACCCATTCCATGTCTTGTGGAACTTGGAAATGGTCTTCGACCTGTTTCGAGATGCGAACGATCTCCTGGAGTTCATCAGGCTTGAGGCAGGCCTCACCCTGCATGTCTTTCGGAACGTCGGTCGTTCTTATCCCTGAAGTATGATAGCACACCATTTTGGTTTTGTTACCTATGATGCACTCAGAGTCGCCGCATTCCTTGTCCACGATAAACTGGTCCGGAGTGATTTCCCCGCTCACCACACTCTCTCCAAGACCCCAGTTGCCTTCGACTACCACTTTGCCGGTATCTCCTGTGGTAGGCAGGACGGTAAGAACAACTCCTGCACACTTGGCATTCACCATTTTGAGCACTGCTACTCCTATAGGAGTTTTTTCCATTTCCATGTTTTTTTCGAGACGAAATGCAATGGCCCTCGTGGTAAAGGCGCTGCCCCATACCTGTATCACCTTTTTTCCCAGCTCCTCTTTTCCACGGACATTCAGATATGTCTCCATTTGTCCGGGCATGCTCACCGAACCACTGGACCGTACGGCCACTGACATGTCTTGAATACCGACTTTGAGACAAAGGCTGTTATAGTTCTGCCAGAGTTCTTCCCGCATTTCGGTTGGCATTTTTTTTGATTCGATAAATTTTCTTATACTACGGCTCGCCTCCATCTGCTTTGCTACGTTTGTCAAGAGGTGTCCATTTTGCCTAACGTATTGCCTGATCTCTTCGCCCGCGCCACTCTCGGACATGAATCTCTCGTACCCGTCTATTGAAATGGCAAATCCTGGAGGGACTTTCATTCCAAGGCGGGTCATTTCACCTAGGTTTGCGCATTTCTTGCCGACCAAGTCGTTATCTATGCGGCCCAATTCCTCAAACCAGTAGATCCATTTATCAGGCATTTCAAACCAATCCCTTTCCGGATTCGGGCAGGTGACCGGCAGAAGGGCTTTTAGAGCCGAGGGTCACCTGCTCGCGCTGAAGCCGGTTCTATTTATCCAGAATGTAAACTGTTCCTAGATTCGCATCGACTTTGACCCTTTGGCCGGACTTGATCTTTGCGGTGCCCTCAAAAACGTTCATTACAACTGGAATGCCATATTCTCTTCCAACTATGGCAGCATGGGAAAGGCTGGCTCCCCTGTCCACTACGACACCCTTGATCATGCTGAAGACCGGCGTCCAACTGGGTGACGTACTTGCCGCGACAAGGATATCTCCTTCTTGAATGAGATGGAGTTCGTCTTCGGTCATAATCACCCTTGCCGTCCCTTCGGCCACTCCCGGGGAACCGCAGGTTCCGTAAAGGTCGGCTTTGAGTTCGGGGCGAACTTGAGGCATTGATCCCACAACCACCTTCAGGGCTATTGGGTCATTGGACTTGACTAGAACCCCCATGGCCTGGTCCAAATCAAACCCTGGGGCCAGAATTGCCGGTGGATTGGGAGTCTTCTGCCATTCGAGCCATTCTCCCCGTCTGCGGTCAACTATATACCTGAGGTCAAACTGGTCCGGGTTTAGACCGGCGCGGCGGACTTCATCAGGATTAAGGAAAAAGATGTCTTCATGATGATCAATCGTTCCGGCTTTAACGAAACGTCTCCCAAGACCAAGGGCGCTTCTACGTATCATGGCATGAGTATACAAATCAAGGTAATGGTCGTGTTCCTCACTGAAGACACCACTCTTCTGAGCGAGCCGCATGAGTTGCTCGAACCAACCCCTCTGCTCAGTCGGTACTTTGCTGAGGAGTTCTTTCTCTGCTGCCAGACGGTCCCCGGTACGTCTGGTGCGCTCTTCATCCAGATTGAACGTTCCTCCTTTCAAGGTGAAATGCTTTACCATTCCAAGCGCGGGGGTGGGGTCTTCAACCCATGTGGGAAGGTTGATTTCGGACATACGTTGCATCCGCCAGCCGTCTTCATGCATCAAACCCATGAAATCCTTCATGAACGCCCTGCCCTTTTCAGAACTTTCAAGTTTTTCGCGTATATCGGGCGCCTCGTTCCCGATGAATACATCAACTAGTCCATCGTCCTTAGCTCGGCGGGAAAATTCCCATAAGCGGCGGTCTACTTGGAACACCTTATTGTCGAAGCCGGAAACCACTTTGTGGAACAGGGGAGAGGTATCATCAATCCCGGCGAGTTCTCTACACATGTTTTCGAAAAGTATATATGCCGTGTACGTCCCGTACATCATGTACATGTGTATTTCCCACATTCGGCGACACGTGTTGATCGTGTCTTCAAAATTGTGCAAGAGTTCGATATTGGTGGCCTGGTCCGTGTCCAGCACCTTGAGTTGCTCGTATCGTCCCAATATTTCTTTGACAAAGCCGTTCCACAGACCGTCGTAGTCCTGTATAAACGGTAAAATGGCTTTCCTGAACTCGACTTCTCGTCTCTGCTTCTCTTCCTCGCTTTTCACCAAAAGAAGTGTGAGATACCCCCCTCCGTTAAGAAACCGCCAATCCCATCCCTTCACGGTGGGCAGTGACAACTTTTCCGCTCCGTACTGCATACCGTGTCGACAGAAGTTTATCCAGAACCAACCGAACATCGGAGTCCATGGCGGCACAGAATGGGTTGCGTCAAGAAACCAGGCGGGGGACTGGGCTAAGTCCCTGTCAGGATCAAACTCCAAGCCGGGTACCACATCGTAAACCTTCATGCTTAGGTCCTCCTTCTTTATGATTGATGTTGAGCTGTTGAGCTAGTTTCGAACAAAAAAAGGAACGCCTGATTTATATCCGCTTCCTCACGTCGGCTGGCCTTCAAAGAAGAGATGCAGGGTCGAGAGAGCACCAATCGGAAAAATCGTGGCTCTCATTGGGGAACCCTATTGACACGACTCGAGAGGAGCAACGAGGAGCAAAGGAGCCGACCCACGTGTCCGACGCGAGAACTTGTCCAGATCAGTGCATAGCCCTCCCTCCATCGACCAGTACTGTCTGTCCCGTAATAAAATCGCTTTCGTCGGAGGCCAAAAAGGCTACGATGCCCACAACGTCTTCGGGTTTTTCAAGTCTCCTGAGAGGGGTACGACTTGTGTCGTATTTGCTCACATCAGCAATAGTCCTGCTTGCTTCCGTGTCGGTATATCCAGGGGCCACTGCGTTTACGCAGATCCCATAAGGTCCCAGTTCAACTGCCAATGCACGAGTCAGACCTATCACTCCTCCCTTCGATGAGACATAATGGATGAAACCGTGTGAACCGGTGAAAAATACCTCAGAAGCGAGATTAATGATCTTCCCCTTCCTCAGATCCTTCATAATGGGAAACACGGCTCTTGCGCAGAGCCATGGGCCTTTCACGTTCACGGCCATCATTCGGTCCCATTCTTCCACCCCAATCTCCGTGAAAGCCTTTCTTGTTACACCATAATAGTATGCCGCATTGTTTACGAGCACATCGATACGACGGAATCTTTCCAGAGCCTCTGCCGCCATCCTCAGAGTGTCTTCTTCTCGGGACACGTCCACCTTGAGCACCAACACATCTCGGCCGAGAGATCTCACTTCCTTTGCAGTATTTTCAAGTCCTTCAGTATCAGCACGGGTTACAGCCACTATATGGGCGCCGTCCTGAGCTAGTCTTATGCAGAAAGCCCTTCCCAGACCCTTGCCTGCCCCTGTGACGAGAGCCACACGGCCCTCCAGTCGGTTCATATTTTTTCCTCCAGCCTCGGTCCCGCCCTGCGCGTGCAAAGACTACATTACGATTTCATAAACAAGAAAGCGTGTGTTGTATTGTGAATAAGACAAATCAACGTGCCCCCATCAATAAGATCTACCCTTTTGCTCCCAGATCTTGGAAAGGCCAAAATCGTCCGCAATGACCTTAAAACAGTTATACCCGCTGCCTCTGCCTATCCCTGGACCGGAATGGGCGGACGACGAACAGAGATAAAGGTTCTTTACCGGCAGACGATAATGAGCGAGTTCCGGGAATGGCCTCATGCGTCCCATCTGCGAAGCGATCATATCCTCGGCCGTCCACCCGCCCTGCGGCATGTTGAGATTGCGCATCTTGGTATCCATGGGCGTGGTGATGTGGGCTGCTATGACATTATCCTTGGTCATGTTTGGAGCGTACCAAGACCATTGTTCTCTGACAATCTCAACAATATCCCGCTTCATTTTCAACCATTCCCTGTCTGTGAAAAACCGGTACGGAGCGGTGAATTGCTCTATGAGAATGGTGTGTTTGCCTTCCGGCGCTCGAACCCTGTCCCAGATGCTATCCGGCGCCACAATGCAGACGAGCTTTTCGGGAATCCCTTTTACAAAAAGCTCTGCCTGATGTCTGGTTGCAAAATAGTCTGCGTCCTTTGGCCCCCAGTTGAGCCGCGGACACATACCGATCTCGGGATTGTCCTTTGCCGCAGTGTATTGTGGAAGCTCGTGCAGGGCAAAATTGCCCCAAAACAGTTGCGCTCTATCTCTGAGGATATTCTTGGCTCTGTGGGCAATCTTGGGTGGAACGTGCTCTTCTCCGATTAGTTGAAGCACCGTCTGGGTAGTATTGAGATCGCTGACTACCACTTTTCTGGCGGCTATCTCCCGTCCATCCTGAAGCTTTACCCCCACGGCTTTCCCATTTTCAATGATTGCTCGAGCCACCTGGGTTTCTACGACAAACTCGCCTCCCATAGAACTAAAGGCCCTCTGCAAGGCATGAGTTATGGCGTGGGTTCCGCCGACGGCGATTGATGCAGGTTCCCAGGACAGTATCAGCCCTAACGTGTGCAAGATCTTGTACACCCCAATGCCATCATTGGGGAAAACGCCGCTGGAGGTCATGCAGGACCGCATGAACAATGTCCTTAAATAATCGCTCTCGAAAAGATCGTAGGCTACCTGTTGGGACGTGTAGAACTGGTATTCCGGTGGAATGGGAGCTTCGGGATCGTCGATAAGTCGCTCAAAAGCGTCGGGAACGCCCCACTGAGTGGGCGGGTTGTATCTCCACTCGTGGAAGGCGGCACGCCACTTCTTTTTGTACATTTCCAGAAGCTGGTAGGCCATGTCCGCGTCTCTTTTTGAAAAAGCCGCTATCTGGTCTATGGTTTTCTGGGCATTGGCCTCGTTGAATTCGGCCCTGCCCGTGTCGACGTCTTTGACCTTCCAGGCCGTGTACCCCAGAAAACTCACTCCGTCGTCGTATATCATTCCTTCACTATGGTCAGGATAGACATAGACAAGCCCTTTTCCTCTTAGGTTGAAGTCCTCGTAGGCAGGATGCCCATAGAACCTTGTAAAGTGTGCACAGGGATTCTGAAGGAAACCCGGCAAAGGAAGCGCCTCGCCACATGCCCCACCACCGAGTTCGTGTTGCCTCTCATACACAACTGTCTGAAGTCCGGCGTGCTGAAGGTAACAGGCTATTATTGTACCCTGGTGTCCACCGCCGACTACGATAGCGTCGTAGGTCTTATCTGCCATGGAGAATGCCTCCTTTTGTTTCTCAGGGCCCTAAAGAGCAAACGTCGGTTAATGAGACTGTGGAGGAGTCAACTTCTTACCGAAGCACAGAAGCTTAAGTGCAAAAAATAGATTGGAAGGCTTAAGCAAGAGTCGGGCGAATTGCCTCAGGTCGTCCCCCCCCACCGTGGCCTTTATTGACCAGTGAACCGGTTCAGTAGCCTCTATGTTGAGTCTCATGGCCTCTTCCGCTTCATCCTCCACTTTTACCAGTTCAGCGAAGTGGGCGACCATGGTTGTTTTTCCCAGCCCCGTGGAATTCACCTTCATATCTTGACCTCCTAGAGCGTGCCTCGGGCTCTCGCCTTGGTTACGCATTCGGGTTCGTTCCACCACCGCTCAATTCCCAGGTCATCCGCTATTCTGTTGGCGGCATTGTATCCTGGCCCAAAGGTTATCAATCCACCTGGAAAGGTGCTGGCACCGCACACGTACAGGTTCTTGATCGGGGTCGCATACTGGGAACATTCTTCATTAGGTCTGAGATAGCCCATTTGGAGTGGTAAATAGGCACCTTGCTTATAAGATCCCTGCACCATGTCCAGAAACTTGTTCTCAATGTCCAGCGGTGATGTGATGTAATGCCAGAGAACATTGTTGTCGTCGATGTTTGGGGCATAATTTCGGAGAAGATCCTGACAGCGAGCAGCCTCCTTCTCACGTATCCTGTACCAGTTCTGGGCGCCGCTATCCTTTAGCTTGTACGGAGCATGAAGCGAAATCAGCCCGGTGTGCTTCCCAGGAGGCGCCTGCTTGGGATCATGGAGGGACGGAAAGCAGCAATTAAACCCTCCCGGATAAAGCTCGCCCGCATGTATCGCGTCATAGTGGCGGATCAGGTCGTCCTGCGTTTCATAACCGAGCACCAGGATAAAAGCATTATTCAAATCAGGATTGGACTGTGCAGCTTTGAACTGCGGCGCTTCTTCAAGAGCCATGTGAACGTGGAAAAGACTTGAGAGTTCCCATTTCCAATCTTTGGTCCTGGTCACGAAGGAAGGTTCCAGGTTGTTTTCTCCAACATACTTGAAGAACGTCTGATACGGATCGAGACTGCTGGCAACAAACCGTTTTGCTTTGTAAAGAGTTCCATCGTGAAGTTCCACTCCGGTCGCTGCTCCGTTTTCGACTACGATACGCTTGACCACAACAGGCGAGATAATCATGCCGCCGTTCCTGTAGAGCACCTTGGTGAACAGGTGGGCCAAGTGATGAGATCCACCTACTACCAGCCGGTAATTTATTGCTCGATTGAACAACAGAGGCACGAGGTAGCTAACGCCTTCCAGGTCGTAATGCATGCCCCACATACACGACAGGTACAAGAAGAGGGTTCTTACCCTGTCGTTCTCGAAAAGCTCGTTTACAATGCCCCTGGGGGTCTTCTCCGTCCACTCGCTGATCTCCCGCCCCACGTCGGTTGTCTGAAGCTTGATCATCTGTTCGAATGCAGGCTTGGCCATCTCATAAGTGGCAGGCCCGAGGAAGTCTTCGGTGAGGACTTGAAATCTTTCCTGCACTCGGCGGTATGTATCTGCATCTTTTTTTGAGAACTGTGCGATGGATTCGCATGTCTTGTCCGTGTCCTGGTAAAGGCACAGAGACGAGCCGTCCACAAACGGCATGGCCATTACCAGCGAAGGGAAAACAAACTCGAGATCGTAATCTTTCGTCAAATACTCGTCAAAATCTCTCAGTGGAGGGGCATAATCGACCATGGGCATGTACACCGCATGGGTGTTGTGAAGAAATCCCGGCAAGGTCACTTGTTCCGTAGCCAATCCGCCGCCTGCTTCGAAGCGCTTTTCCAAAAGGAGGATTTTCAGGCCGGCCTTGGCAAGATAGGCTGCCACCGTCAATCCGTTTGGTCCGGCGCCCAGTATGATGCCGTCATATTCTTCAGCCATAAGGCTCCTCCTTTGTTCACAAGGTTATCACCATGAAGCCGGTCGGTGAGTGTTTTGCCGACCGGAAATGACTGGATTCGGAAATTGTCTCTTGTTTTGTGGATCTAACTGTTTCCCAGTGAACTAGTAAAATGGCATTATTTTTGTTGACATGTCAAAGCAGTAATTTTAATGATTAACATAAGACAAACTTATGTTTCTGTTCTTTTCGCGTGCCCTATGGATCTCAGTCTTAACCAGTTCAGGGCTTTTTATTATGCGGCTAATTCGGGAAGTATAACCCGGGCGGCTGATAGGCTCTTCATTACTCAGCCGGCGGTAAGTTTGCAGATTAAGGCATTAGAGACCCAGACCGGAGTCCAACTCTTTGTGCGGACGAAAAGAAGTCTCGAGTTGACTGAGTCCGGCAAGCGTCTGTATCAGGTGGCCCAAAAGATTTTCTCGCTGGTAGGTGAGGCTGAAAAAATACTCTCTGAAGAAAGCGAGTTCGTTCTACCCCCCTTGAGAATAGGAAGCACAAAGACCCTCGTTAGACACTTCCTGGCGGATTACATTTCAAAGTTCAGAAAAGCGTTTCCAAAAATTCAAATACAGTTGGGGGAAGGAAGTTCAGAGGACATGCTCAAGAGCCTTATGGACGACCGAAATGATCTGGCCATTGTGGGCAGATTACCTTACCATGAGAAATTAAGGGTCATCCCTTTCATTCAGGACGAACTTGTCCTCTTGGCAGCTCCCGGCCATCCTCTTTGCTCTAAAGAGCCTGTTTCCATCGAGGACGTGAAGGGGGAGACCCTGATATTGAGAGAAAAAGGATCCGGTACCCGGAGAGTGATCGATGAGGTGTTCGAAGAAAGAGGCATCTTCACTTCAGCTTTTATAGAAACAGGGAATGTCGACTTCCTGAAAGAGATGGTGAGGACGGGCAACGGGATAACATTACTTGCTCGGATGGGGGTGGATCGAGATCTGGCCAGGGGGGATCTCATTGCTTTACCCGTTAAAGAGGGCCCGTTCGTTCTGGACATAGACATAGTGATCAACAAGGAAAGAACTCTTTCTCATGCGGATGAGGAATTCCTGAAGGTACTCATGGACCGGTGATTCTAGTTTTCCTGGGCTTATGCCCCCGTGCGTTACTATGCCGCCCTTTCAGGGCTTGCGGGTCCTGTAAGACTGGGGGCATCACCCGTAACCCCGGAGTCCACGGATGACATTACCCTCTTTATTCACTCTTGGGGGTATTACTTTTCAATCAGGCGGAAGTTGACACTTCCAGGACGCTGTAGTTCAAGCAAGGGGGAGATCATGGCCGTAAAAGTTCTCATCACCAGACGGTTGAAGGAAGGCAAGCTCAACGATGCGTACAAGGTTCTTTTGGAACTCAGGTCGTTAGCCACACTTCGGCACGGATATGTATCAGGCCAAACTCTTATCAGCAGCGAGGACCACCACAAGCTCCTGGTAATAAGCACATGGACCAGTGAAAAACGCTGGCAAGAGTGGCGCGACCACGAGCAGAGAAAAGATTTTTCCAAAAGACTCGAACTGTTTTTGGAATCTCCCGAAAAGGTCGAGATCTATCTTGTAGGCGAAAAGCTCCCAGAATGGGTGGACATGGCCTGAAGCTGGTCCGGGCAGCCCCAAAACGTTGAATTCAATGAGTGACTGAAATACGATCAACTCGACCAAGTTCAACCTAAACGTCGTCGGAAATGTAAATCACCTTGCTGCCCTGCGGCTCAAAGCTGAATGGGAGTTCCTGCAGGTCTTGGAGGGCATGTCTGACTCGATCCTGGTTTTGCGGTTCAACATAAAACAAGAGGAACCCTCCGCCGCCGGCGCCTAGAAGTTTGCCGCCCAGTGCGCCGGCCCTTAGGGCGCTGTCGTAATAATTATTGATAAAATCGTTGCTGATTTCGTTAACGATAGTGCGCTTGTAAAGCCATCCCTCGTGAAGTATTTCCCCAAACCGATGAAGGGAGCGGCCGTCGCGAAGAACTTCAAGGATGCGTCCGCAAAGCTCTTTCATTTGATTAAGAACGTCCATTTTTTGTTCGGTTTTGGCCTTTTGCAGCTTCAGTATTTCTCCTGCACGCCGAGTAAGTCCGGTATAAAAAATGAGCAGGTTGTCCTGAAGTGCTTTGCGTGTGGCTGGTGAGCAAATCACAGGATCTACGAAAACGGACTCATCCGGGTTAAAGCGGATATGACAGATGCCCCCGTAAGCTGCTATGTACTGATCCTGTTTCCCTATGGGATCTCCGAGTATTTCTATCTCAATTCGGCACGCTTCCTGGGCGAGTTGTGCGGCTGAAACGTACTCGCCTTTGAATGCGTGCAAGGCGTGCAACAGACCGACGGAATAGGTGCTGGAAGACCCTAGCCCGGTTCCTGCCGGTATGTCCGCCATGGAGGCTATTTCCACACTTTCAACAATGCCGGTTAATTTCATGGCCTCACGAATTATTGGATGGCGAATTTCATTTACTGTATCAACCAGTTCTGATTCGGAATATTTTAAGAGTATGCGGTTTTCAAAGTACGGACTTAACCTATTGATGGTGATATAAACATATTTGTTCAGAGCAGTGCTCACTACTTCCCCTTGCCGGGTTAAGTAGTAAGAAGCAAGGTCTGTCCCTCCACCGCAAAAGCTTACACGCAGAGGCGTGCGAGTAATTATCATTGTCCACCTAACCTTTTATTCCTTTTTCCAAATGTAACGAAACCGGCTACCGTTCAGGGTTCCGGATTCTTCGGGCGTTCATAAATGCCGTCATGCGACTTGCTCCGAGTTCATACGTTCTATGACTGCCTTTGCAAAACCGGAGCATGAGACTTCTCTGGCCCCTGACATTAGCCGCGCCAAATCGTAAGTGACAATGCCGGACCGGATGACGGCCGACACCGCGTAGACGATCAAGTCGGCGACATCGTTCCATCCCATGTGCCTGAACATCATCACTCCTGACAGTAGCAGGGACGAAGGATTAATCTTGTCGAGCCCGGCATATTTTGGTGCACTTCCGTGTGTGGCTTCGAAAACCGCACACACGTCCCCCTCGTTTGATCCGGGGGCCATACCCAGCCCCCCCACCTGTGCAGCCAGCGCATCAGACAGATAGTCTCCGTTAAGATTGGGCAGTGCAAGGACTTGATAGTCCCGGGGCCTGAGCAGCACTTGTTGGAACATGGCGTCGGCTATCCTGTCATTGAGGAGGATCTTACCATTGGGAATCACGTCGCCATAATCGTCTCGCAGTTGGTTCTCGGTAATTACCACATCAGGGAATTCTTCTTTGGCAAGTTCATATCCCCAATCCCGGAAGGCCCCCTCCGTGAATTTCATGATGTTGCCCTTATGCACAAGAGTGACTCTGTCTCTGCCATTTTGGATCGCGAAATGAATCGCTCGCCGCACGAGCCTCTTGGTGGCGTGAGGGCTCATTGGTTTTATGCCCACTCCCGAGGCCGGATCAAGGTGAACCCCCATATCGTCCTCGAGGAATCTGATAACTTTGGCCGCCCCCTCGCTGCCTGAACTCCATTCTATGCCTGCATACACGTCTTCAGTGTTTTCTCGGAACAAGACCATATCCACATCTTCGGGCCTTAATAAAGGCGACGGCGTACCCGGAATGTACTGGATAGGGCGTATGCAGGCGAACAGATCGAGTTCTTTTCGCAGCGTAACGTTAAGGCTGCGGAATCCCCCTCCTACCGGGGTAGTGAGAGGACCTTTAAGAACTACCTTAGCCTTTCTTATTGCTTGAAGAGAACTTTCCGGCAAATATTCTCCTGTCTCGCGGAATGATTTTTCTCCGGCCGGGATTTCCCACCAGGCTAGTGCCCGAGCACCGGCTGAAACATTGTGGACCGCTGCATCAAATACCGGCTTGGCTGCAGACCAGATGTCGCTACCGACTCCATCCCCTTCAATAAACCCCACGACAGGTTTATCCGGAACGTTCAGTTTCTGTGTAGAATCAATGGTAATCCATTGTCCACGTAAGGTAGGATCTAAAAAGGCCCTATTCATGAATATATTCTCCGAAAATGGTATCCACGTCCTCAATACCAAGTACAACTTGACATGTGACTCTTGTCAAAGCTATTTTTAGATATTCCGGCTCCAATTTCCAATGGAGATTTTCATGCACATCATTGTTCTCGTCAAACAGGTGCCTAACACCAACGAGGTTCGGATTGACCCTAACACGGGTAATCTCATCAGGGAAGGCGTTGAGAGTATCATAAACCCTGAGGATCGACATGCCCTGGAAGCAGCCCTGGAGATAAAACAGAAGACCCAGGGTAATGTGACGGTTCTTACTATGGGTCCACCGCAGGCGATGGAGGTAATCTGTGAGGCACTCGCTATGGGAGTGGATCGAGGTGTTCTGCTGACCGACCGGGCATTCGCAGGGGCAGACACGTGGGCGACGTCAACAACGCTTGGCTTGGCGATCAAGCGCATAGCGGATTTCGATTTGATACTTACCGGTAGACAGGCCATTGACGGCGACACGGCTCAGATTGGCCCCCAGGTTGCCGAATTCCTCGGAATCCCTCAACTCACTTATGTGACCCAACTTGAAGTCACTGAAGAAAGAATTGTTGTAGAGCGGATCATAGAGGACGGCTGTGAACATGTTGAATCGCCTTTGCCCGCGCTGGTAACGTGTATATCGGCACTTAATACTCCGCGTCACCCCACTGTCGCAGGCATTCTACAGGCCACGTCGGACCGTGCCCATGTGGAGGTATGGAATGCTGCCGATATTGGAGCCAGAGCGTACGATGTGGGGCTCCTAGGCTCACTCACTCAGGTAGTGCGCACATTCACGCCCAAGGAAGCGCGGAACACTCAATACCTGGAAGGCCCTCCCGCAGCAATAGCTTCCCAATTGATAGAAGCTTTTCGCGAGCGAAATATCCGACTCGGAGATTGATATGGCTATCCGTATCGAAATTGACAACTGCAATGGCTGCGGGAAATGCAGTCGCTCATGCCCCTATCAAGCCCTGGAAATCGAAGATAAGAAGGCGAGATGGGTAGAGGACCGTTGCACTCTTTGCGGCGCATGTCTGGAAACATGTAAATTTGACGCGTTGAGCGGCGAAGTCCCGGTTCGTGAGATTCCGGATTTAAGGGATTTCAGGAACGTCTTGGTATTTGTGGAACAACACGGGGGAGTGATACACAGATCAGCTTATGAACTTCTCGGTTGCGCACGTGGTCTTGCCGATGGTCTAGGCGAAGACGTGGTAGCGGCGGTGATGGGCACGGACATCCGACCAAACTCACAAAAGCTCATCCAGCAAGGGGCTGACCGCTGCGTACTGGTGGAACATCCCGACCTGGGTTACTACAAGACGTGTACTTACACACACGTACTGTGCGAACTGGTCAAGAAATACAGGCCCGGCATCCTGTTGATCGCTGCCACGCAACTGGGCAGAGATTTGGCTCCGAGAGTTGCCCGAAGAATGGGTCTTGGATTGACCGCAGATTGTACGCGCCTAGCCATAGACACTGAAGAAAAAATCCTACTGCAGACCCGACCTGCTTTTGGCGGCAACATCATGGCTACAATCGTGACAAGGTTTTCGAGACCTCAGGCCGCAACGGTCCGGCCTGGTATAATGAAAGCCATGAATCCGGATCTTTCGCGTAAAGGTGAAGTCGTTTTCGAACAGATTGAAATGGCCGACTGTATAGAGTTCACCAAGGTTCTTGAATGTGTAATGCGACAAGACAAAGGGGTCAACCTCTCTGGTGCAAAGATAATCGTAGCGGGTGGAAGACCTGTCTGCTCTTCAAAAGGAATTTCCATCCTGAAAGAATTTGCCGATACCGTAGGAGCGGAGTTGGCCTGCACTCGGATCGTAGTTGAGGAGGGTTATCTCGGGCAAGAACATCAGGTCGGCCAGACAGGCCAAAGCGTCAGACCGGAGGTCTACTTAGCCTGCGGCATTTCAGGGGCGGTTCAACACAGGGCCGGTATGGATGGATCTCGGTATATTGTGGCTATTAACAAGGACCCCGACGCACCCATCTTCGAGGTTGCCGACTTCGCGATTGTTGGCGACCTTTTCGAAATTCTTCCGGCTTTGACACGCGCCGTGAAAGAGCAGTAACCGAATCGTATCGAGAGGAAAATAGTGAACGCCATTGCCAAACCCAAACCCGAAGAACTGATACGCAAGACATTCGCAAGGTTCACCGACGAGGAAATAATTCCTACAGCCCGTGAAATGGATGAAGCAGGGAAGTTCCCCCGATGGATGTTTGAGAAGATCGCCAAGACCGGAGCCTTCGGAATACGTTATCCGCGATCCATAGGGGGGGCTGGGGGAAACAACACACAGTTCTGTGTCATGGTGGAAGAGTTGGCCAGGGGTTCCATGAGCGTAGCAGCTTTCACTGCCATGCAATGCCTCATGGGGACTAACTTTCTCTTTGAATACGGCACGCCGGACCAGCACGAACGCCTGTTCAAACCAGCCATACGTGGAGAAAAGGTTGCATCATTTGCACTGACTGAGGCTAATGCCGCCACAGACCTTGCCGGGGTAAAAACCACCGCTTCACAGGACGGAGACTCATGGGTGATTAATGGCTCCAAGACGTGGATCACCAATGCCCCTGTTGCCGATTTCTTCACGGTACTCTGCCAGACTGATAAAACAAAAGGGATGCGGGGCCTGAATTTTTTCCTGATTGAGCGCGATAATCCGGGGCTATTCGTTTCCAAGAAATTTGAAAAACTTGGGACTCGTGCTACGGAGATATCGGAATTGGCGTTCTCGGATCTTCGAGTGCCGTTGGAGAATCGCTTGGGTAAAGAAGGTCAAGGGGTGGGAAACCTTTTCAGGATACTCTCAGTGATCAGGGCGATGACTGCCGCGTTGTCCCTGGGGCTGGCCCGCGCAGCATTTGAACACTCCAAACGATACTCTTTGGAACGAACACAGTTTGGCAAGAAAATTGGGAGCTTTCAACTTGTTCAGCAGAAGATTGCCAATATGGCCACTGAAATCTGGGCATCTCACCTCATGACTTATAAGACCACGGAAATGATCGACCGAGGCGAGAGGGCTCTTAAAGAAGCGTCCATGGCGAAATACTTTGCATCTGAAGTAGCGTGCAGGGCAGCCGATGAGGCTACTCGAATTTTTGGGGCGTACAGTTATTCCATGGAATATGATGTACAGAGATTCTATAGAGATTGTAGATTTCTGCTTTTTGGCGGGGGTACGTCAGAGATTCTTCAAACCATAATTTCTCGTGAGTGCGGCGTATTCTGATGCGCAACCCCTGGTTTTGTAAGCCGTTTAGCTAGAGCCAGGATTACGCGCGGTTGAACATTCTGTCGGATTGCAGACTATCTGACAAGCATTTCATGAGAATGCGGCACGGAAAGGTGTTGTGACCAGCCAGGGATAGCCCTGAAAAAGCCGCAGCTACTTACTTTTTTTCTCCATTTCAAGATCCATGAGCTTGTTCAGTTCTTCCTTGATCTTTTCCAACGGGACCATCGTAGCCTTCCTTGAAGTTGTTACCAACTTCCCGTGAGCCAAGCCGTATTCCACTGTCTGAGGGTAGTGAAAACGCCGCTTCGATAGCCTCCTCTTGTCCAGCCACGGAGCTTGGTGAATGGGCAGGTAAAAAGAAAACCTGAACGGTTCCATCACTATGTGAAAATGGTAAAGATCAAAATACCCCTCTTCAAGCTCAATTTTGCACTTGGGAGTCAAGTACATACGCACATGGTGCTTGTTGCCGCTTGTTTCGGTTTCCCAACTCTTCTTGGCTTCAGGAGACAGATGATAAATCTCCCTGTCACCTCGGCGCACATAGTTAACGGTCAAGCAATTGTGACCGCTCTTGAATATTTTTTCCAGTGTGTTGTGCTTTAGTGGGAAGAGATCCGCGCTCGTTTTTGTCTCATGTACCAGGAAACACATATAGTAGCACGCTGTTGCAATTTCTTTTTCAGGTGAGGGCAATGCCTCGATTTCTGCAATATTCTTGTGGTGGAGACTGAGTCTTTCCGGTGCAACCGGTTTAGTCTCTTTGGGTTTTTTTGACTTCTGTTGAGGCTGCTGTGGTGCGCCGAACCTGAAGTCCCTTCCTTTTGGAAGAAACGGCTTAAGGCCTTTCTCTTCCCTCTTGTAAACTATGATTGGATCGCGCCTGGGAGGCTTTTTCGTCATGGGTTTTTCCTCGGCCCTGTTACATTGTTATTTAGGGTTATTTTTTTAATCGGTATTATTTCTCACCACAAACCACAACCGACATCCCTGGCCATTTTGCGGTTTGTCTTAAAAGTCCAATAAAGAATCAAAGGGATTTCATGAAGCAGTTTTCCCCTTCTTCATTACTTGACCGCAGCGGGGATAGAATTGCACCGGGCAACTCGATTGCAGCAACCTTCCGTCATTAATCAGGTCGACATAATAGTTCGGGGGGACATACCTTCAGGCAGACTTCCTATGGCGGCCCCAAATGGAGGACATCCCGCATCCTACATAAAGGTTACGTCAAGGTACTAATTCACCTGTAACCGTTTAGGTCAGAGTAATCAAGAGAAATCGTACCAATTGGATTTTTGACTGATTTACTACTTGTTTTGCCCCTGAAGACGGGGTCAGCCGGACCGGCGTGTCCAGAAAAAATATTTGATTCAAACTACATCCACTATTGCCCTCCGTCGGCGGCGTCCCTTGGCAAACGCCTTGACCCGAATCATAGTCACTTGACAGACCACAAATTGGGGCTTTGGGTTGCATACTGGGGTGGTGAAAGCTATAAAGGTGATGGAGGAGCGATACAACAATGATACAAGAGATTTTAGAGACAGGCAGAAATGTTCTCACGGAATACGAGTCGAAACAACTCTTAGAGTCGTACGGCATTCCAACGTCAAGGGAATTCCTGACTTTCGGTCACGGAGACCTGATCAGTTCGGCTAAAGAGTTAGGTTACCCTCTCGTTCTTAAGGGATGCAGTCCGGACATTAGTCACAAGACCGAAAAGAACTTGATCCAGGTCGACATCAGGACCGAGGTAGAAGCCCTGGACGCATTTGACGCAATAATGGCGCGAATGAACGGGCGCAACGGAGCGATCCTTGTTCAGGAGATGGTCAGAGGACAACGGGAACTCATGGCAGGGTTGACACGGGATCCTCAATTCGGACCATGCGTCATGTTCGGCCTTGGAGGCATATTCACTGAAATACTTAAGGACGTAGTATTTCGCGTCGCTCCTCTGGAGAAAAGAGATGCCTTTGAAATGATGAAGGGAATTAGGGGGCACAGGATTCTCGATGCCATTCGAGGCATGGAAGAAGTCAATCGAGACATCCTGGCTGATATACTGATAACAGTCGGACGTATTGGTCTGGAAAATGAGCGAATCAAGGAAATTGACATAAATCCGCTGATTGTACGCGGAGGCGTCCCAGTCGCAGTAGATGCACTTGTCGTTTTGACTTAAAGCGGTTCTCAAACAGACAAGAATTTTGGCAATCCGTATAATTGTCCGAAATGTCCCGCAAGTGCCGACTCATTCTCAAGACATTTGAATAAGGGGGGAGGGGGGGGATTTAGTGCCATGACAGATGGCGGCTACGCGTCTGTCAACGAAGTGCCGATTCCTCTGAAAAACCCACATCAACTGGGTATTGAAAAGGCAGTCGCGACTTGTCGCTTGTATAATACACAGTGTATTTAAATAGTTACAAGCACAGGACACGCCAGCCACACTAGGCTAGATATCGGATTGACAAATTGTTATAGGGTAAGAAGATGACGAACTCTTTGGTACCATGCCAATTATGATCCTGTTTTTCCGCGTGGATGACTCTTTTTAATAAAAAAAACTTGACAACTAATTCCTATCCTACTAGAAGTTGCCCACCTGCATCAGTCCTACCATATATACCTTCCAGAGACTCCCGCCGAGCGTCCTACCCGATGCCCCGGAGGGGGTCCCGCCTTTTTTGGACCTAAAATTGTTTAATGATTCTAAATAATAAGACACGCGTCCCCATAACTATAGAACCGATATCCGTGTCTTATAGCCTGTTCATAGGCGTTCTTGACCCGCTCCGTACCTGCGAATGCGCACACAAGCATAAATAGCGTGGAACCAGGCAGGTGAAAATTGGTCACCATTCCAGTGACCACTCTGAAATCATAGCCTGAAGTGATAAATAGTGCGGTCATGCTTGGGCCGACCCGAAAGATGCCGTGTCCTTCAGCAGCCGATTCCAGAGTTCTCACCGTAGTAGTTCCCACGGCAATGATTCTCCTTTTAGCCTCGTAAGCCTTACTAAGAGCGTCAGCGGTCTCATCCGGAATCTCATAGTATTCTGATTCCATGCTGTGCAGCCGGATGTCGTCGTCCCTGACAGGAACAAAAGTGCCAGGTCCTACATGCAGAACAATCGGCACTGTTTCTACACCTTGAGTCGCCAGTTTTGACAACAGTTCTTGGGTGAAGTGAAGTCCCGCTGTAGGAGCTGCCACCGATCCTGGAATGCGCGCGTACACAGTCTGATATCGTACTCGGTCGCGGCTGTGGTCCCGACCTACCCTGCTAATATAAGGCGGCAAAGGCGGGCGACCCCACTGATCGAGAAAAAACGGCAAATCTCGTTCAGACACAGGAAAGCGGATTCGCACACGCCCCTTACCCACGATTTCCTCGGCTACCAACTCGACGTCTTTTTGTATAATGATTCTTGAACCTTGCTTCAACGATTTGCTGGATCGCACAAGGCACTCTCGGGCCGCCTGTCCTGTCATCTGGAATTTACGGCTCACATCCGTTGGATCCAGAACGAGAATCTCAACACGTCCACCGGTCGTTTTTTGTCCGGTCATAACTGTAGGCACAACCCTGGTCTCGTTGAGCACAAGGAGATCAGACGGAAGAAGCAATGAAGGAAGATCTCTAAAGCAGCAATGTTCAATTTTGTCTTTGGAACGATCCAGTACTAACAGGCGGGAGGAGTCTCTGGAAGGAGCGGGCTGTTGAGCTATCAGGCAGGAGGGAAGGGTGTACTGATATTCGTCAAGTCTGAATGTTTTCGGAATACGAGTTCTGTCATCGGAGTCGTCCTGTTTGTGTTGGCTCACTTCTGAGAAATTCATTTCCTTCCCGACAACAGAAAAAATCAGCGAGACACAGACAGCGGATCAACGCACTAAATTCCTGATTCTTACCCTGAAATGAGTCCGTTGCGTGCAAAGAAGAGGATCAAAAGTCCGAAAAGCATCAACGCCGCCCCCAAAATCCTAAGCGTCGAATCGCCCTGTTGTTGGATCAACATCATGAATGCCTTCATTCTTTCAGGCATCCCAAAATACGGTAGACCTTCAATCACCATGACCATGCCGAGTACGCACAGGAAAAATTCCATAATACCCTCCTCAAGAGGGATGAATTCCAATACTCTGGTCATCAGCCAACCGCGAGTCCCGAAACAGATTCATGGAAGCGACGACCATTACTGCAACATACGATATGAAATACACAAAAACACTTGTGGAAATTCCGGCGCCGAACAAATTGTTAACAAAGTCCAGCAATACCGGGGGTATCATTCCGACGACAGCAATCTTCACAGCCTCCGCATACGTCATTGGCACGGAATAGTACCGTGCTCCCCAATATGGTATCAAGGCCAGAACAATAGCTTGAATCGTCTTTACCATCGTAAAATAGATCGCAATCACGATTATACCCCAACGTGTCAGTTGAGGCAGGAGTTCCTCGATAGTGGACTTTATGTTTTCAGAATTCAGAACCATGTCCGGCACATCCTTGAGAGAAATAATTCTGATTTCCCCGTCGTTTTTGATTATTACGGTTCCCCCGGTTAGAACGGCTCCAGATTTCGCCCCCTTCAGGTAGTTGACTGCTTCGTTTTGCGATCCGTCCCGGGTATCAATTACCCAAACAAGTTCGTTTTCGCCAAAATCTTCAAGAAAATGCGGTTGCCGTTCTCGAATGGACGCGTGGCCGTTATGTATGGTTATCTCGGGAAATATTGCGTCGTACTTCCCCGCGGCGGTAGTCAATAATTTCTCCACCTTTGGAAATACGCTGAGGACTACGCTGAGAACGCTTACCGCAACACAAGACAGGATCACCGTCACGAGAACTCCTCCTCGCATGGTGCAAATCGATCTCGCTACACTCATAGCGTTTTTCCCTCTCGATCAGTTGTCTTCGATTCGTTGGATGCTTCTGGAATTGTCAGTTCAGGACCCCTGTGCGAAAACCTCTCCCGACACAATGCGTGTAAGACGACCGTCAGAACTCTTCAAGATCAAGGCGCCATCGGGAGCAAGTGCTTGAGCAACTCCAATTACTCCATTGTGAACCATGATTCTTCCTCGATGCGCCCAGCGTTGTTCCCATAAACCTGGAATAATTTCGCTTCCTTCTCTGTGAACTCGCTGATACAGCAGGCCCACCTCGTATAGTAAGCTTCGAGCCGTTTCCTCGACATCCCATTGCTTGCCGGTACATATAAGCAGAGATGTGGCCTGAATTGCAAAATTCATTGGAAAATCAGACTGCTCTGCGTTTACATTTAATCCTACACCGACGATGACGTATTGGATTATCCCGTCCTCAAGACTGGCATCTGAAAGAATTCCTGCCACCTTTCCGTCCCCCACCAACACGTCATTAGGCCACTTCAGCCCGACTTCCGAGACTCCGCACTGCTCTACGACGTTGGCCACAGCGACCGCTACGAGGAGCCCTAAGAGAACCGCTTCCCCCGGGACCAAGCCAGGCCGAAGAACCAGGGACAGGGCCACGTTCTTGCCTGGAGGGGAAATCCATGAATGGCCGAACCGTCCTCTACCCCGTCGCTGTTGAAGCGCCATGACGGCTGTACCTTCCGGCGCTCCGGAAATCGCCATTTGACGTGCAACATCCTGTGTAGATTCCGCATCCGGCAGTACTGTCAGTTTTATTATCATGCTGACCCTTGAGTTACCTGTAATGGGGTTCAAGTCTGCTTGAATGCGCGCATCTTTTCCAACCCCGCTCGGAGACCTCCCAATTTTCCGGATAGTTCCACGTGCCTGTCTTGTTGCTTTTGAATTGCCTCCGGACTGGCCTTGGACAGAAAGTTATCGTTCGACAGCTTCTTTTCTACAATGTTGAACTCCTTTTCAATCTTGGCCAATTCCTTCTCAAGCCTGGCAATTTCCGCGTCTGGGTCTACAAGCCCTGCCAAAGGCACCATGACCCGCATATTCGCTACCACCGCAGTGGCCGACATGCGAGGCACTTCCACGCCGTCGGATGGTCCGACCAACGTTAGTTGTCCGATTCTGGCTAAAGAACGCACAATGTTGCCGGCCCCTTCAACGAGGGCCATTTCTTCATCCGTGTGACAGACAACTGTCACGGATAGAAGCAGGGCTGGGGATAGATTCATTTCAGCCCGGATGTTACGCACAGAAGTAACGAGATCCATCAGGATTCCCATTCTCCGCTCTGCATCCTCATCGATCCGTGATTTGTCAGCATTGGGAAACGGTCCGGCAATAATTGTGTCTTGACCTACTGATAGCTTTGAAGCCACTTCTTCAGTGATGAACGGCACAAAAGGGTGTAGCAGGCGCATGAGCGAATCCAAGACATGCCTTAAAACGAGGCGTGAGCGTCGGGAGCCTATGGAATCGCCTTCGGCCAATGGAATCTTGGACTCTTCTATGTACCAGTCGCAGAATTCATGCCAGGTAAACTGGTATAGTGTTTGTGCCGCATCATTGAACCTATAGGTGTTCAAAGCCTCTCGAACGTCTTCGACGGTCCTGTTGAGTCTCGACAGTATCCAGCGTTCCGGAAGGGAAAGGTCCTCGGGTAGGTCTGCCGACGATTCCGGTGTTCCCCCGTCGAGATAAGGCAGAGCGAACCGGGCCGCGTTCCAAATTTTGTTCATGAAATTTCGGTATCCCTCAATTCGGCTCTCGGATAATCTTATGTCCCTTCCTTGTGCTGCAAGGGCCGCCAAAGTGAATCGAAACGCATCTGCGCCGTAATGGTCCATCACGACCAGTGGATCGATAACGTTTCCTAATGATTTACTCATCTTTTTCCCTTGCTCGTCCCTGACCAGCGCATGAATGTATACGTCTCTAAAGGGGACATCGTTCATGAACTTCAGGCCCATCATCATCATTCGAGCTACCCAAAAAAAGAGGATGTCGAATCCGGTTACGAGGCATGTCGTGGGGTAAAAAGTTCCCAGTAGAGGTGTGAATTTCGGCCATCCCATTGTGGAAAAAGGCCAGAGTGCCGACGAAAACCATGTATCCAAGACGTCTGTTTCTCTCGTAAGGCTTTGCCCCCCGCACGCAGAGCAATGGGAAGGGACTTCACGGGCCACGATCATCTTATCGCAATGCTCACAAGTCCAGGCTGGGATGCGATGCCCCCACCAGATCTGACGTGACACGCACCAGTCACGGATATTGTTCATCCACTCGTAATACGTCTTTGTCCAATGCTCAGGCACAATCCGTGTAGAGCCCCTCTGAACCGCTCGAAGTGCCTCTTCGGCTAGAGGCGCTACTTTGACGAACCATTGTTTCGAAATCAGCGGTTCAACTACATCCTTGCAACGATAACACCGCCCCAAGCCGACTACGTAGGGCTCTGTTTTGACCAGAAACCCCTTTTGATCGAGTTCCTTCACAATAGCCGTTCGGCACTCATATCTTTCCATTCCCCTGAAGTGGATGCCGTTTTCGTTAATGCGGCCGTGGTTGTCCATTATGGTGATGCGTTCCAAGTTGTGCCTGATTGAAAGCTCGAAGTCAGTGAGATCATGGGATGGAGTAACCTTCAGGGCTCCTGTTCCAAACTCCGGGTCCACTATGGGATCGCCTATGATACTAAGCATTCGGCCGACCAGCGGTAAGACAGCGGATTTTCCTATCAGGCGGCAATATCGTCCGTCATCGGGATTTACCGCCACAGCAGTATCGCCCAACATAGTCTCCGGCCTCGTGGTAGCCACAATTAATGATTCGTCGGAGCCATATACATCATAGCGTACATACCATAGATTCCCCGAAGCATCCTCGTGTTCAACTTCAAGGTCCGACAGAGCGGTGTGACAACGGGGACACCAGTTGACAATATAGTCGCCCTTGTAAATGAGTCCCTCTTCGTACAGCCTGACAAACACCTCACGCACAGCCCGTGACAGGCCCTCATCCATGGTAAATCGCTCTCGGTCCCAATCACACGAACAGCCCAACCTCTTGAGCTGGTTAATGATCGTCCCTCCGGATTGCTCTTTCCAAGCCCAAACTCGCTCAATAAATTTTTCTCGTCCGAGATCTTCCCTATGCAAGCCATCCTGAGCCAATTGTCGCTCCACCACATTCTGAGTAGCAATTCCCGCGTGGTCCATTCCGGGCATCCATAGCGTATTGTAGCCGTTCATACGGTGATATCGGACAAGGATATCCTGTAGAGTGTTGTTCAGAGCGTGCCCCATGTGGAGAGATCCGGTTACATTCGGAGGGGGGATTACTATTGAATATTCCTTGCCGGTTTTCTCGTCATTGGCCCTAAACATTTTCTTTTCGAGCCAGAAATTGTACCACTTAGTCTCGATCTCCGATGGATCATAAATTTTGGGCAATAAATTTTCACCCATGAAAAGCTCCTCAATTTCGTTAATGTTTCCTAAATCGAGTAATCTGTTAAGATACTATGAATGTTCCAATGATGCAACTAAGCAAAGAACCTCTTGATTTTTATCACAATTTCAATATAATAAAACTATCCTATTCTAAACAGGAGAATTCCGATGCGAGCCATTATAATTGTTGTGGCCATTTCTGTGTTCCTGTGGGGAGGCTGCGTCTCTAACTCATATGCAGTCGGCTATTATTCAGTTGGAAAGGAAGATTGCGCGTGTTCTCCACTGGTGGCACGGGGGATTGTCCCTGACACTCTGAATCAACTAAAGGAGTCTCTGATGTTGCCTCGCCTGGGCAGCGTCCTGGAAAGGCTAGCCGTTGATTTCAGGGAAATGTTGACTCAGTTTGCAGCGAAGCCCAACGATACAGTCTCTGAGCCTGTTACAAGAAAAGAACCCCCCGTCGAGATCGAGGAACCGACAAAGGTGGAGAAAAAAAATATTACCACAGGAAAGCCCAACAAGTTGAAAAAAGTGGTGAAAGACCCATCGAAAAAGAAACGGTTGAAGGTTCCCACCAAGGCCCACCAGAGAACTTCGTGAGAAATAAGGGCGCGAGGCACGGCGGCTGGGAATTGAAGGCAGGATGCTACTTCCGGTCCACGGCGTACAGCTTTGAACCGCCCTCTCAGAACTTGGTTTTGAGACTGGGAATAGCCGACTCGGGAGTAGCGTTTTGAGCGTGTCGCCTAGACGGTTTGCGCCTCCACTTGCGCTGGAGCCAGAAGCCTTGCTCAGGCTTCATGCGCAACCATTGTTCGAATATATTGTGAAACTGCTGACTGACGGTCTTGAGATCTGTGTGTTGATCTCCCGTCAACTGAATTCTTACCTCCTCTCCGAAAATACTATGATATCGTCCATCATCTCTACGATAGGTGCAGAAAGGCATCACGCGTGCCTCACCGTCGATGGCCAATCTGGCGAAAATCTCATTTGCCGGAGCAGGTGATCCGAAGAAATCCACAAAGATCCCTCTCTCGGCGTCACCTCGCTGATCCGCAAGGAAACCTACCGTTTCTCCCTCTTGCAAGGCACGAATCATATCTTTCACAATTCCTTTATGGGGAACAATTTTTAATCCTGTGTCCTCGTTGGCTCGTCCCGCACGACTGAAGAAATACCTCGATAGAAAAGGATTCTTGAGGCCTGTCACTATCACATTAGTCTTTATGCCCAAGAATTTAGCGGTCACAGCGCTGATCTCGAAGCATCCGAAGTGCGACGCCAGCAGACAAACTCCGTGATGACCCGGAAGCATGATCAGGTTATAGGGCAGCCGCCCCTCAATAATAATTCTGTCAGCAATTTCTTGCTGGGTCCAGCGGCGTATTCGAAAGAATTCCACTGTCAGAAGCCCCAGGTGTTCAAAACTTTTCCGGGCGGTCTGGATGATCCATCTGGGGGATCGCTCCCGCCCAAAGGCCATAGTGAGATTCTCTACAGCAGCTTTCCTGCGGTCCGGAAAGAGAACGTAGATAAGCCTGCCCATCATACGCCCCAAGGCCATAGCCATTTTTTCAGGCAGCACAATGAGAATGATTTCGAGTAAGCGCACCAATAAAAAGACGGAATAATCAAGAAAAATATTGCATTTTAGAGGTCTTTCCATAATCCCCGCTCCGCTTATTAATGGATTATCTTAAATCTGTTATAGCCAGTATGAAGGCAATCCGGAAAATCCGTATCCAGCGCACGGTAAATGCTTCTGAGGCGATTTGGGCTTTCTGGATGGACTTGCCCCGGCTTGTGATCGAGATACCTGTTGTCTCGAACAATCCCCACTCTTAAAGCCAACAACCACCTCGATAAACTGATTCCAACAAGTGCTCCCCAACTTTGTGAAACCGCTTGTCAAAGGCGAAGGATCATGACCCGCTCCCGCTCACATTCATCGCAAAATTGGAACCCCACTTTTCTGTACACTCTTATGGCTCTAAAGTTGTAAGACTCCACAGTTAGCCAAAGGCTTTGCAAGCCCAACTTCCGAGCGGTCTCTACTGCAAGAGCGCTTAGTTCGGATCCCAAGCCTCTATTACGATACGGCTGGTCCACAAATATTATGTATTCCGCGTCCTGCCTATCAAAATCAGCAACTAATGATGCATGCCCTACCACTCTCCCTTCCTGCCACGCCAGAAAATTCCTGCCGCAAACAAGAAGTTTGTCTATCCAAGCGAGTCTTTCGGCATCATCCAGCGGTGGCAGTCCCTGGGCTATCGGCTTGGGAGAAAAAATTTCGTACATCTCGATTATTTCTTCCCGGCGCTCCTTGCCACACTCTTCGATTGCAAAAGGCCAACCAAACTTGTCGGTACACTGCATTATCTTGTCGACAGACTTGCTTTCAATAGGTACGTTCAGCAGGAACCAAGCTCCATTGTTGTGTAGACCTACATGTTTCTCAGCAGGCCCACTTTGCGGATACATTACTGTTTATTGCGCATTTTCACAACATGGAGAATTGCGGAAAACTAAGTGGAGAAAATAAGAGCGATGGAATTGCAATGTCCCGTCTACTGGATCAGTTTCTCAGTACCACAGGAAATGCGCTGATGCCCTCTTTCGATTTGAGATGGTTAACCAGTTCGTCTGCTTTCTTTTCAGACAAGAAGTTACCCAGGTACAATCTGTAAATCACGCCTGTTCTAGGCCGTGCGACCGGTTTGAGAGCCACGTCGTATCCTCGCGCCTTCCACTTGAGTGCCCATTCCTGGGCAATGGCCGGATGCGTAAAGGCCCCTACTTGAACAGCATAGGTTCTTGCACCCTTTTCAGGCTCAGGTAAATTTGATTTCCCTGACGAGGTATAGTCTGAGATGTTATATGAAGCGACTCGGTCGCTGCTTGCGACACGCTTCTTTTCGGCCTCGAATCCCTTCACACTCTGCTTCTTCCCCGGATCCACATCTGTCTCATGATATTTTTCCGAGGCTGCATCCCGCGCGTCCCCGCTTGATTCATCCTGGGCGGAAAGTTTGGTGTAAAAAGTTACCTCTGGAGGAACGTAGCAGGAGGTTTCATCGGAACCCGGAGCAGATCGTAAAGGCTGCGCCTTCATGGATGTTCTTGGCTCGGACGAAACAGATCGTTGGAATATTTTGCCTGCCATGGCGGGGTCTCGAATCAGTCGTACATCGGCGATGACCAGTCCTATCATCACAATTACTGAAGCCCCAACTGCCAAAATCAGCCAACCGTTCTTGGGAGCACTGTCTTCGTTTACAGAACGCCGTATTGACCGTTTTCGGAAATTGGGCTGCCACTTCTTCGGCAAAAGTCGTCCGAGTCCCATTGTGTATTTCACATTCGACTAGGGGCGGATACACCGAGTATACGAAGGCCATTGGCTATGACTTGTCGCACCGCCTCAACGAGGAATAGTCGTGCTTTCTTTACAGTTGCATCCTCTGTCAGCACCCTGTTGTCGTGATAGTAGGCGTGAAAAAGTTCGGCAAGCCCCATAAGATAGAATGTCACCCGATGGGGTTCCAATACTTCGGCAGCTTCTGCGAGCATATCCGGAAAGTCCGCAAGATACTTCATTATCCTCTTTTCTTCAGTGAGAGACAATGCCGTGAGGTCAGGGTCGGTCATGTCGACGTCAATGCCTCTCTCTCCGGCAATTCTAAATATGGCTGATACGCGGGCGTGCGCATATTGAACGTAATAGACAGGATTGTCTTTTGACTGTCTTTTAGCCAAGTCCAAGTCGAAATCGAGGTGGCTGTCACACCTTTTTGTGAGAAAAAAGAACCTGGCGGCGTCCGGCCCCACTTCTTGAAGAACCTCCCGGAGCGTGACAAACTCACCGGATCTTGTGGACATGGAAATCTTGCGCCCGTCTTTGATGAGGTTCACGAATTGAACAAGCAGGACTTTGAGTACATCGGCAGGATAGTCCAGGGCCTGCACCGCCGCTCTCACACGAGGAACATAGCCATGATGGTCTGAGCCCCAAACGTCGATGAGCATCCCATAGCCCCTCTGCAATTTATCCAGATGGTACGCGGCATCCGCGGCAAAATACGTCGGCTCCCCCGAGGCTCGGACCAATACTCTATCTTTTTCATCTTTTTGGTCGTCCATGGTGAACCAAATGGCGCCTTCGTGAAGCTCAGTTTTTCCTTTCAGACGAAGTTGGTTCAGCGTGGTCGAGATGGCTCCAGTCTGGTGAAGTTGGTTTTCGCGGAAGTAACAGTCATAGGTCACACCGAAATAGTTAAGATCTTGGCGAATTCCCTCAAGAATTCTGTCACCTGCGTATGCGGACGCCTGTTCCAAAATATCCTGTTCAGACGAATGTTCGAGCACTGAGCCCAGCTCTGTTCCCAGGAGTTCACGGGCCAAGTCCACCATGTACCCGCCTCGGTAGTGATCCTCCGGAAATTCGATGGGATCGCCTAGCATCTCTCGATATCTGAGAATCAGAGATCGTCCGAGAATTTTCATCTGGTTTCCCGAGTCATTAACATAATACTCGGTATCGACATCGTAGCCGCACGTCTTGAGGAGGCGAGCCAGAGAGTCTCCCACGGCCGCGCCCCGTCCATGTCCCACGTGGAGAGGCCCAGTGGGGTTTGCGCTCACGAATTCCAGGAGTACTCTGAGCCCTGTTTTTTTGGATGCACTCCCGTAAGCTTCCTTTTGCCCATGAATTGTGTGCAGGTTATTGTTCCATACCGCGGGAGCCAGAGAGAAATTGATGAAGCCGGGACCGGCTATTTGGAAACCGGAGAGCAGATCGGGGTCTTCCCATAAATTCTGCGTGATCCTTTCCGCTAGATCACGGGGTTTCAGGCCTAAAGGGCCTGCCAGTACAAGGGCTACATTCGTAGAATAATCACCAAAACGTTCGTCCTTACTCCGCGAAACTTCCATGCTTTGAGCTTCCAGCTCAAGGAACTCCTGTTGTGTTGGTCCTAAGACACGCGTCAACGCATCCCGAACGAGATTTCTAATAATCTCTTTCATGCGGTTTGCACCCATGGCCCCCCTAAATCTCAGCTTCCATCCTTTTTATCTTCCTCGTTGTCCTCTGCCGGTCTTCCGAGAGTCAGATCTCTAACGTAATCAGGACAGCGTTTCGCAGCAGCGCCAACCATCGAAAACTTCTTGTTACAGGCCTGTCTCCATGCACACAAGAGGCATAGAGTCCTCTCATTTTCCATTGTTGAACACCTCGCCCTGTGATTTATTTATCAATTCTTGTGGTTAGGGTCAAGGGCTTTTACTATGGTTTAGTTTGGACTACGAAGGGAAATTGATCTGGACCACAGACAATTTTTTTGTTAAAAATAAAATTATAGGATGAGGGTTATGATGTTGGTAAATCCGGACAGTGTTCGATTAATCCCAGGTGAAAGTTTGCACGCCATGCTTTCGTCAGCTTTGGCGGAACCTGCCGAAGTTGGATTTTTCATACGACCGTTGGCCTCTCTGGACAAGTCCGGACTGGATTTCCAAGTACTCCGGCGGGCCGGCTTGGTCAAGTTCGACGACGTATTGCTGGTGGTCACCATGGTTAAACTGGGAGAACATGGAGAAGAGTTTTTTGATATCTGGTGGAACTATCACACAGTCGATGGACCGGCGGAATTCCAGCGAATGGCTGAACAGGAAAGGCTTCCCATCTATTTGTATTCAGACGGGGGGAAACGCCTTGTTGTTGAAACCGAAAACAGCTTCCGTAAGTTTTTTGGTTATTTGACTATGATCCTGGGCAAAACAAAGCCTTGGACCCAAGTGGAATTCGACCGAGCCTTAAGAGGCTTCTGCTCCGAGTCTTATCCAAAGGAAAACCTGTGGGATACTATAGAACTCAAGACCGATTTGGAAGAGTCCCCTGAAACCGAGCACGGCAGTATCGAGAGTTATCCTGGGATAATCCCGGATGAGTTACGATCCTATTACTCTTATATTCCGGGTCAGGGGCATTGCATCAAGATAATTCCCAGTATGTTGGAAATCCAGGCCCAGCAGGGAAACCCTGACGAGTATCTTCATGCGGCCCCAGTGAAGACGGTCTTGCGTTGTGGAATCAGGTGGGTGCATGGGCATCCGGTCGCTCCGATCCCATTTATTCCGGGCCATGGTTTGGCCGTTCCACCCGACGACATCGAGTTCTAAGCCTTGCCTTGAAACAACTGGGAGTGAATTCTACGACACTGGTGGGACGCCTTTGGAGTACCGATTTCAAAAAATATGCAGAAATGTTGCCAGGCCTTGGATCATGTCCGTGCCGGAGTTTGAATTATGAAGTTCATCTCCGGTGCCCCACATGTTTCCATTTGACAGATGCCTCCACTGTACGCCCAGCGCAATCAGGGCATGACTCTTGAGACGACGCTCAAGCCCAAATCCGCCCAGTAATGACCAGTTGAACCTCGAGCCTGAATTGCGGTATGTCTCCGACACGTAGCCTATCCCTGCCCCACACTCGCCATAGGGTACCATTCCTATGACCCCTCCAGGAAAAGTGAATCTTCCTTTCGGCAGCCACGCCACTTCGAATCCGTCTCGAAAGTCGAGCCTTTTTACACGTTCAATCGTGCCTCCATAGTACAACACGTAAGAAGCGAGCACTGCGAGGTGTAGTTCTCCGACCGTGGGCCCGTACGAAGTAGCCACGGGATGGCGTGAAACGCTCTTGCTTAGTTCAAGAGTGGCGTAATCGAGATCCGTAGATGTGCCGAATGTTCTACCATAAGCAATTTTGATGAGATAATCATTTAATGACTGGAAACCACTCCCTATTCTTGGAACCAACCCCTCAGCGGAACTCAAGGTGGATCTTGGACCAGCCTCATTGTGTTCCACAGTCCAAGGAACACCGAAAGTAGATCTTCCGACACCGTCCCAGGATGCTCCGGGAGTAGAGATGAGAAGTACAAACGAAACCACTAAGAACCACACACGGCTTTCTACACGATAAACGCAAACCAAAACCATCCTCCTTGAAACAGGGAGTGAATAAAATGTCCAGCGGAAAGCTCGCTAACACGGGCTCTTTAGTCTGTCAATCAAAATATATAGAAACATAAAGTTATATATGTAACCTATGCCTGTTTACGAGGATTGGTCCCACCATAAGATGCGGTTATATCTTTAAACATACATGCAACTTATTGACATGTAGATGAATAATCCCTGTTCATTGCCATACTCGCTGAATCCCTTGACAGTTCATTTACCGGTTGCTATCTGAATAACCATCAGAGCCTTTGTTGACGGGTTTCCGACGCGGGGGTGGAATGGCTCCGGACGGAAAATCGTGAAATATTATCAAGGGTGCGGCGGCTTCCTCGGAAGAACCTCAACCGGAAAGTCAGGGCATTTTGTCTAGTTGGTTAAGGCGCAAGATTGGTCGGGAACGCGGACCAAAGGAAATCCAACAAGTCATTGACGAGAGCGAAGAGAGGGGCCTGATCGATCGCGATGAAGGAGAAATGATCGAGGGGATATTTGATCTGAAACAGACTGTGACCCGCGAAATCATGATCCCACGAACCAGCATTGTGGCCGTGTCCAGGGAATGCTTGTTGGAACAACTTCTCAACACCATTATCGAATCCGGTCATTCCCGAATCCCTGTTTACGACAATGATGTGGATCACATTATAGGGATTCTTAATGCTAAGGATCTTCTTCCCTTGATGCTTTCCGACAAGAGAGACATACGAATCGAGGAAATTTGCAGAGAACCCTTCTTCGTACCGGAAACTAAGAAAATTAGGGACTTACTTAATGAACTCAGGAGTAAAAACTCCCACTTGGCTGTCATAGTTGATGAATACGGAGGAACTTCCGGGATCGTAACAATTGAGGACATAATAGAGGAAATCATTGGCGAAATCAGAGATGAATATGACTCGGAGGAGGAGATCTTTCTGCAAGAGGAAGGAGGATCGGTTCTGGTGAATGCGAGAGCCGGCCTTGACGATTTTGAAGAGCGTTTTGGAGTAATACTTCCAAGGGGAGGGTACGACACTTTAGGCGGCCTCATAATTCATCTCCTTGGAAAGGTGCCGAAGAAAGGAGAAGAAATCTTTTTTCAGGGCCTGCGCATGTGCATTCATGGAGCTGACCCCAAACGGATCACTCGTGTCTTGGTAACGCCGGCGTCCGGTGATGACAAGGCCTCGCAGTCAGAACCAACGCCATGTTAGCCGCCTCTGCCTCCTCTGCAGCGGGAGGCTTCCTTCTAGCCCTTGCCTTTCCGCCTGCGGGTTGGGATTTTGCTGCCTGGATAGCTCTCATCCCACTTTTCCAGGTACTCCAGAGCGAAGATCGTCTTGGTCGGGCTTTCTCATACGGTGGGATTTTCGGGATAGCCTTTTTCGTTGTGGATGTGAATTGGATTTACGAGACGTTGATTACGCACGGCCATTTCGCACGTTTGTCTGCCGTAATGGTCTTCGTAGGTATGATACTTTCTCTGGCGCTATTCTCAGCGGTTTTTGGACTTGGCTTGGCCTGCTTTTCAAAAAAGGGCCTCAAGATTGCGGTCATGGCCCCTTTTCTGTGGACCGGCCTCGAATATATCAGAACAACAATTTTCACAGGATTTCCATGGGACCTCATCGGCTATTCCCAGTCCGACAGGCTGTTGCTGGTCCAACTCTCGGACGTTACCGGGGTTTATGGAATTTCTTTCCTCGTAGTTTTGGTGAACGCCGGTCTGTGGGAACTTATGAGGGCCTCGATTGCAAAAAATCGAGTCCCGTGGTTTTTTTCAGCAACTTGTGGAATTGCCTTAGTCACATCCATAGCCTACGGGTATGTCAGGTTACAGGCTTTCCCCGCAGAGGTTCAGGACAAGAATCATTTCATCCTCAGCATACTTCAAGGCAATATACCCCAGGAAATTAAGTGGGAAGAAACGGCTCGACAACATACATTCCAGACCTACGAAGATCTTGGCAGAATCGCTGTCCAGGAGGGCGCCAAGCTTCTGGTGTGGCCTGAGACGAGCGTCCCGGTTCTTTTTGGGGACAGTGATTCGGAGTGGCGGAGAACCGCAGTCATCTCACAGGACCTCCATGTCCCGATGCTGGTCGGGGCCCCATCTTATCGGAGCAAGGGCGGAAGAACCGAATACTATAACAGCGCCTTCCTGGTAGATGGATCTTCCCTTCGCTACCGATATGACAAGATTCATTTGGTCCCTTTCGGCGAATACATGCCGCTGACGTGGCTCCTACCGCTAGGCCCGGGAATTGCCGCGCGTGAGGCTGACTATTCCCCCGGAGACAAGATGACTGTTATGCGGATTCAAGGCTGTCCCCCTTTCAGTGTATTGATATGTTACGAAGCTATTTTCCCGGATTTGGCGCGTCTGGCTGTCAGGAATGGCGCACGAATGCTCATCAATATCACGAACGACGGGTGGTTTAGAGACACTGGGGCGCCCTACCAACACTTGGCCATGTCGGGATTTCGAAGTGTTGAGAATCGAGTCCCACTTGTTCGCGCTGCAAACACAGGTATTAGTGCTGCCTTTGACCCGGCAGGCAGGTTATTGGGTCGTATACCGTTGCAAGAAAAGGGTGTTCTGACCGTGCAGGTCCCATCATCAACCGGAGCAGATTCTTTCTATGGCTCTTTTGGAGATGTGTTTGCTTGGTCCTGCCTTGGGATCTGCTTCATTACGGGTATATCTGGTTGGGCAAAGAAATACAAAGTCAGAAACGTTGTGAGGTTACATTAATTTTGGTGTCCCGGTTGATTTGCTGCTATCCTTAAGAGGAGCGGCAATGAGGATTTTGGATAATTTCGCTCGATTTGAATAGTTGCCTACTTTCGGAGGTCTTGGACATGACGCCGACGGCGAAGCGAACCCTCATGAGAATCGGTGCTGCTGTGGCTTTTTTCGCCATACTGGTGTGGTTGATGAGAGCACTGGAGTCCGTGACTACCATGGTGATGGTAGCCTTCTTCATCGCTTACATACTGGACCCACTGGTTAGTACCCTGGAAACGCGCGGCATCCGACGTCAACTCTCGGTCATGTTTATCCTTTTCTCAGGCTTGTTGCTGGTGGCAGGGATTTTGACGGTCCTGATACCGGCAATATTTGGAGAGATTTATGATTTTGCCGCCAAGGTTCCCAGGTATGTAACGGAATTACGTGACGTGGCTTTTAACATTGCGGACAAGATCGACCTGAGGATTCCCACTGACTGGGGCGAGGTTACGCCCGTAATTATCGAGAAAGCGAGGCAATTGATCCCAAGTCTGGCTGATCCGGCGGGCCGAATTGTGTCATCCATTTTCAAATCCACCTTCGGCATTTTGTCTGCGATTCTGCACACTTTGCTCGTTCCTGTAATAGCCTATTATCTTCTAGTCTCATTTGGATCTTTTAGAGATGAAATTACAGATCTTATACCGATGTACACCAGGGAGCCCGTCATGGACAGACTGAGAGAAATTGACCGTGTCCTGGCGGCTTTTGTCAGGGGACAACTGACCATAGCGGCTATTCTTGGAGTTCTGTACAGCATAGGTTTCACCTTGATAGGAATCGACCTGGCTATTGTCCTGGGGATCAGTTGTGGAATCTTGTGGATCATTCCTTACATGGGGACCATGGTTGCCATTGTTGTTGGTTCGGCCATGGCCCTGGCCAAGTACGGGGATCTTATACACGTTGCTTATGTGTGGGCATGGATCGCCATGGTTCAGTTGTTGGAAGGCTACGTCTTGACTCCCAGAATTGTCGGAAAGGCCATCGGGCTTCACCCGGTTGTCTACATCCTCGCTCTCATCGTCGGGGCAAACTTGTTCGGATTTGTGGGAATGCTGGTGGCAATACCGGTAACCGCAGTGCTGAGAGTACTCTTGTTGACCGGTGTGGAAGCGTATAGGCGATCTCCTCTGTACAACGATCCAGCGAGTGAGAAATCTGGAGAAGTAAAAGAGAATTAGGCGCATTCCAATCAACATTTTAGCGTGTCCCAATGCAGAAATCACGGCATCTTGGTCAGGTTGGAGTCCTGTTCGTAGTTGCCACTCCCATAGGCAATCTCGAGGATATTACCCTGCGCGCCATTGAGACGCTGCGTAGTGTAGATCTCATCGCTAGTGAGGACACCCGGAAGAGTCGAATACTGCTTCAACGATGGAACATTTCCAAGAGTCTGGTGAGCCTCCATCGCTTCACTGAACGAAGCAAGACTTATCTCCTATTGGAACGAATTCAAAAGGGACAGAACATTGCACTGATCAGCGATGCCGGAACGCCAGCGATCTCCGACCCGGGGCATCGTTTGGTCAGAGCCGCGCTTGAAGCCGGAATTCGCGTGGTGCCCATTCCTGGGCCTTCCTCAATCATGGCGGCTCTTTCTGTAAGTGGAACGGACTGTTCCTCATTTGTCTACCTTGGATTTGTGCCAAAGCAAGAAGGGTCTCGACGAATTTTCTTTGAGAGGCTGACCACGGAGGAACGAACATCAGTTTTCTTCGAGTCTCCCAAACGAATCGTCGGCACTTTGAAGGAGATGGCGGTAATCCTCGGCCCCAGACCGTTGGTGCTGGTGAGAGAACTCACAAAGATTCACGAAGAAGTACTCTCCGGAACGGCGAGCGAAATTCTTCAAACGCTGCAGGAACGTGATTCCGTTAGGGGCGAGATCACCGTTGTGGTCCGAGGGAGTTCCCAACCAAAATCCGACATTCAGATCGAAACGGCCGTGAAAACCCTTCTCGAGGAAGGTTACACCGGAAAAAGATTGGCCGATGAAGCCTGTAAGAGGTCTGGTGTGAAGAAAAGGGCTGCTTATGACAAATTTCTAGAAATCAAGCGCGATAATAAAGGATGACATAACGATGAGTGGGCTGCACCGACACCGGCAGCAAGCGATACGAAAGGCAGAAAAATGTTCACCAATTGCATTTTAGTGTACTTACACTAAGCAACAATTCATGGTGTGGTGGTCTCACGATGATAGCCTCAACTCCTGAACTGTTCGCAATCCTCCGCCAGTACAACCCTTGGTGGGTGGGCGTTTCCCTGATCTTCCACTATGTGGCGGCGGGCGGCGTTTCGAGAAATCGCTATTTGGATGGAGAGCCCTCCTGGGGGCCGGGCCTTGCTCTTGAGTGGAGCACGGCAGGTCGGAAAAAAGACGCTGTTCCTGCAGGCAATAGACGAGTTGCTCGCGCAAGGAGCGCCCCCGCCGGGCAAGCCCGGTTATGGCCCGCCAGCTTTTGAATTGAAGGCCAATAGGGCAGCAACCAAGCCTCGAAATCGTATTGGGCTGCATGCGGGTGGAATCTCGGTTCTACGCCGACCCATTACCGCATTTTCGCTTTGGCGTCCGCGGCATCTCGAAATTCTGGCGGCTGAGTGCCGGTATAAACGTCGGTCAGCGCGGTCACGTGATCTGCCGCTCGGGAACCGCTTAACAGGCCGCTCACCACCCGCCGGAGCTTGTCCCCCGTGGGAATCCGACCGTCGTACGGAAGCGGATCGATCTTGGGCATGGCATCGGGGAGCCGTGACTGAAGAAAACGCCGGAGAAACGGCAAGATATGTAGCAGAGCAATGCGCCGCGAACGGCCGGCACTATGTCATCGGGTTGGAACCCGATAAACCCGAAGACATCACGGACCTGGAAAAGGCATTGAATCCCTCCGAGCCAGCCCGGTCTGAGAAAATCAGTCGTAATGATCCATGTCCCTGTGGAAGCGGAAGGAAGTATAAGAAATGTTGTGGCATGAGAGCAGTATGAATTCCGGCGGGGGGGTAGGGGCAGTTGCGTCACAGCGGCAAGGGCGGCGCTTGCGTAGATCCAGCCAGCCTCGCCCAATGCTTTTCTCCTTGGCCTACAGGACGGTTCAAAGGGGGGAGGAAACAACTATATGCCTGGTCGACCCCGCCTGAGGATGCCTTCCCTTCGAACGACTTCCTCGAAGTCCAGGAATAGGCTTGCCGCACGTATCAAGGTTTGAGCGGACCAGATAAGTCCGGGGTTCTTGATCTCAAAGGGGTTTGATCTGTGTTGGTGATCGACGGATTGCCCGAGATTTGGAGAGAGTCGAGATTACCTGTAGAGCCCGCAGTACCATCCCCCACTCCCCCCTTGGAAAATCAACAAACACGCGTCATTGAGGCCATTGTCTACGCGTCCATCTTACCGCGAGACCTGACCTTCCCGGTCCCGTGGAAGTCCGTCGTCCATACTTCGTCCCATAACGATCCGGAACATTATCCGGGTTATTGCCAATCTGAGCCTCTCGGGAGCAAGTATTGTATCAAGGAACGCTTGAATCAGTATGAGGGCGAGTGAACCGTCATGTGGCGAGGCCCAGGATTTACTCGTTTGAGCCAGCTTGACATGACCCGATGGTTTTGATATTCCGGCCTGCAACCAATTGCACTAACGGTCTCGTACGGAAACCTCCGCAGGGTGTGCCCCTCGACGGTGCCTGATGGTTGCGGCACCTCGATGGGCAACTGTGACAAAGGACAGCATCAGATGATCATAGTCCACGCAGCCATGCATTCAGGACGGATACTTCTCTGGGGAGAGATCTCCGAGCCCAAAAAGGCTCTTAAGAAACGGAACTCTCCCGAAAGGGGCCTCAAAGAAAAGGCTGAACGGTACTACTATGGCGCCGACATGCACGACCTCGTCTTCGTGCTCGCCGAAACCGTTCCGAATATCCAGCCTGAAAAGAAGTGTTTCTACGATTTCGCCGCGTGGATCCCGACAAGGGCCGGGCAAGCAATCCCGTCAAGCCCCCTCATTGGTGAACAACCCCCTGGAAGGGGGAAGGCAAAGCTCTGCCCTTGGACCGTTTCCGCTTACCGAATGGAATGGAGCGAAGCCGTCGATTTTCTCTGTACCTGTTCACGAAAGAAAGTTCTCGCCCCGGGCGTGGTGATAGGTGATGATTTAAGTTTCTGGTCCGACGCGCTTCGGTTTTCCGGCTCCCTCGTTGCTCGTCAGCAATACCTGCCCTCGATTGAATCAGGTGACGACTTGTTCCGTGCCGTGTGGATTCCTGTGTATCTCGGCGATGATACCGAAAGCCTGACGCACCTTGCACGAAGAATGCCTCCCGCGGCTCGGGCCCTCATCGACATCCGTTCGGCCGAACCGCCTACAAAGCCCGCCATCGATCCACTAAAGGCGTTTCTTGGCGGTGCCCTCGACCATTTGGTTCGATCTTCGAGTCGGGGCGAACGGTCGATTCCGAAACGCCGAAAAGGGAGTGCCTTCGAGAGCGCCCATGACGCGTGGCTCTCCGCGTTGAAATCTCAGGACAACCGGATTCTTGGTGACAAAGGCGAATTGTCCGGTCTTGCCGACAATGTCCGCGATTGGTCCAGGCCCATTGCGGTCACGGCTTTGTCCCCGCTTCGCCTCTGTTTCCGCCTGGAAGAGCCTACCGTTTCAGAGCCACCTAAGAGGGGACGAGCAAAATCCGCCGGGGAATCCTGGTACGTCCGCTTTCTCTTTCAGCCCAAGGATGATCTGAGCCTCCTGGTCCCGGTGGAAGACGCCTGGAACAACGGTCTGACCAAGCCCACCGGCCTGAAGATCGCTGGTCCCGAGGTGACGGAATATCTTTTGACGTCTTTGGGGCAAGCCTCGTCTATCTGCCGGGAGATGGCCGCGAGCCTGAAGAGTGCTCGCCCTGCCGGGTACGCGCTCGACCCTCAGGCTGCTCATAATTTCCTCACGGAAAATACCCTTCTGCTCAGGCAGTCCGGATTCGGCGTGATGCTCCCAGCCTGGTGGACCGGTAAGGGAACGAAGCTTCGCTTGTCCCTCAGCGCACACGTGAAGAGTCCCAAGATGAAAGCCGGCAGCGGGCTTTCGCTGGGCGACATCGTGCAATTCGACTGGGAAGTGGCAATCGGGGATCAAAGTATAACGCTTCAGGAACTGGAATCCCTGGCCAGGCTCAAGGCCCCTCTTGTGAGAATACGGGGGCAGTGGGTAGAGATCAGCCCGGAACAGATCCAGGCGGCAGTAGATCTCTGGTCGAAAAAAGTATCGGAGAAGGCGACGGTAAGAGATGTAGTCCAGCTTGCCTTGGGGGTGAAGGAAGCCCCCCGAGGGCTCCAACTTGAAAAGGTGAAAGCCACGGGATGGGTCGGCACCTTGCTCAAGCAACTGGAGAACGCTGCGGGATTCGCAGACCTCCAGCCCGATCGGGCCTTCTCGGGGGAACTCCGGCCATACCAAACCAGGGGGCTGTCCTGGCTCGGTTTCCTTTCTCAATGGGGTATGGGAGCCTGCCTTGCCGACGACATGGGCTTGGGAAAAACGGTTCAAACTCTAGCCCTCATCCAGCACTACCGGAACTCCAACGGTAAGAAGCCTGTTCTCCTTGTCTGCCCCACCACGGTGGTCAACAACTGGCAGAAAGAGTCGTCTCGATTCACTCCCGACCTTCGCGTGATGATTCATCACGGAGTCGGTAGAAACAAGGGCGCCGGCTTCAAGAAAGAAGCGGCAAAGTATGCCATGGTTGTATCGAGCTATGGCTTGTTGCACCGGGATGCAAAACTCTTTCAAGACATCCAGTGGTCAGGCCTCATCCTGGATGAAGCCCAGAACATCAAGAATCCCGAGACGCAACAGGCGCGTGCCGCGAGGTCTCTCAAAGCGGATTATCGAATAGCTCTCACGGGAACTCCTGTTGAGAACAACGTCGGAGACCTGTGGTCCATTATGGAATTCCTCAATCCCGGATTTCTCGGGAGCCAAGCTGAGTTCAAACGGAAATTCTTTGTGCCGATTCAGGCAGAGCGAGACCCGCAAGCGGCTGAGCGACTAAAGCACATTACGGGGCCGTTCATCCTGCGACGGCTCAAGACCGACAAATCGATCATCGCAGATCTGCCCGACAAGATGGAGATGAAAGTTTTCTGCCCGTTGACCAAAGAGCAGGCATCGCTCTACGCAGCGGTGGTGAATGAAACCGAAGAAGGCCTCACATCCTCCGAGGGCATCCAGCGGAAAGGCCTGATATTGGCGACTCTCTCCAAATTGAAGCAGGTCTGCAACCATCCCGCGCATTTCCTCGGCGACAACTCGGCCATCCCGGGCCGTTCCGGCAAGCTGGCACGTCTCACCGAAATGTTGGAAGAGGTCTTGGGTATCGGCGACAGGGCCCTTGTGTTCAGCCAGTTCGCGGAAATGGGGAAGCTCCTCCGGAAGCATCTTCAAGAGGTGTTCGGCAGTGAAGTCCTCTTCCTCCACGGCGGGGTCACCAGACAGAATCGGGATCGCATAGTGGAGCGATTCCAAGACGGAGCAGGCGGTCCGTCGCTCTTCGTGCTTTCTCTCAAGGCCGGCGGGACCGGTCTCAACCTGACCGCGGCGAACCATGTATTCCACTTCGACCGCTGGTGGAATCCCGCAGTGGAAAACCAGGCCACGGATCGAGCATTCCGCATAGGTCAGACGAAGAATGTGCAAGTGCACAAGTTCGTTTGTGCCGGTACTTTGGAAGAGAAGATCGACGAGATGATAGAGCGGAAGAAGGATGTCGCCGAGAAGGTCGTCGGGACGGGAGAGGGATGGATTACCCAGTTGTCGAACAAGGACCTCAAAGACTTGTGGAAGTTAAGAAAAGAAGCCCTGGGGGACTGAGATGAGCCGTTGGCACTACCCGGATTACTACACTCCCGCGGCCCCACGAGAGGTCAAAGGAGGCATCAAGGCCCAGACCAAGCGAGGCGGCTTCGGCCAGAGCTGGTGGGCCAAGCGATGGATTGCGGTCTTGGAAAGCTTCAACATCGGCGCCAGGCTCGGCCGTGGTCGATCCTACGCGCGACGAGGACAGGTGGTGTCGATCGCCATAGCCAAGGGATCCGTCACCGCTGCCGTTCAGGGGACCAGGGCCAAGCCATACGGCGTAGCCATTACGGTAAACAGCCTTTCCGGGCCTGAATGGAACAAGATTCTTAAGGCTCTTTCAGAGCAGGTGATCTTCGCGGCCAAGCTGCTGGCAGGCGAGATGCCGGACAACATAGAGGACGTCTTCAAGGAGCAAAAGATCTCTCTTTTCCCCCAGAAGCTTAAGGATCTGCAGACGAACTGCTCATGCCCCGACTGGTCCAATCCATGTAAGCACATCGCCGCAGTTTACTATCTCATCGGCGAGGAATTCGACCGTGACCCGTTCCTGATATTCAAACTGCGGGGTATGAATCGAGACGAACTGGTGAGGGGACTGGGCGCTGTCAACGGGGACCGAATTGTGAAAAAACAGCCGGACAGCAGGAAGCAAGACCCTGAACCTGCATCCAAGCAGCCCCCGGAACCTCTCCCCGCGGATCCGGAACTCTTCTGGCGTTCTCCTGTGAGGGACCTCATAGAGGAACATGCAGTTTCGATCCCGCATATCCACGCCGCTTTGGTCAAACGACTTGGGAGCTTTCCCTTGTGGCGCGGCCGGGAGCATTTCGTCGAATCGTTGGAACGCGTCTATTCCGCCGCTTCTTCGCAGGGGTTGGACTTATACCTCGGCACAACTGACTGATTCCAGCATCGCTAGGAACTGTGAGTTCTGCGAATGTCATGGAGGAGTTTGAGAGCGCAAGAAGATTTGAGGACACCCTGTGGGAAGTGGGCGGCAAAGCAGCTCTTATCGATGCTCCCAGGGACGTCGCTCGGAATCGATTTCAGGCCCCTCGCAAAAGGAATGGCGCGGGGGGGAGCCGTATAGGGGGTAAACCTGGCGGACAACACCAGAGAGGACCAACGGCATGGGTGTCTGCGATGACTCGCATGAACGGATAAAACCGAATGCTGATTGTTCCGGAGTTCAGTCCAAGGTGACTGCATCGGAGGCAGCCGCTTCGGAAGTCACTCTTGGATGCCGTATTGGAGACAACTCAAGCTTTATGGCCCTAGAGGTAGATGAGACTATTCTTGTCCCTGTTGACATGATGTGAAAAAGAAATATCCAGTTGCTACAGATCGTGGGCGACTCCCTGGTCGGGGACCACTTACTGGACGGCGATCTCGTGATAATCGAAAAACGCAATACGAGGTATACGGAAAATTCCTGGAGATTAAGAAGGATAATAAAGGATGCCATACCGATGAGAAGGCGCGCAGACATTAGCGTCCACGATATACCCTACCTGCTGAATCTGCCGGGGGTCTTCATGTAGAGTATTCCGTACTTCTCCTTGACAGTGGAATCGAGGTCTCGGGCTCGTTCCAGGTCCAGAGGCAGTTGAACCCAGCCATCCAATTCGAGAAGCGCCCTTTTTCGACCCTCTTTTGCCAGGGACTCAATGGTGTTATAAAGGCTCTCGACATTGAGCACGGGGTAGCCGTCAATCTTTGTTACGCGCTTGAGATATGTGGAAGTGTCTACCAGTCCGAATTCTGGAAATATCTCGGATATTAACACGATTTTGTGGTACGGTTCCTCTGGAAATTCGTCCTGGTACTTGGCCCTAAAGATGTCTCCTGATTTTCCAAGATTGTCGATGCAATTGAGTGTCAGTTCGACAAACCCAATACCACAGTAAATAAAGTAATTTGCCGGCGTAAAGATCCTGGGCACAAGCCTGGGCAGTCCTGGGGTAACTTCTCCCCTGATCTCCAGAACCTTACCCTCCCGTATGACCTTTAGCGCTAACTGATCTCCCACCTTTTTGCGGTTCAAAATTTCCCCGAAATAAATCTTCTGACCGAGAGGTGAAAAGTAAATTTCTCCGTAGTTATCTATTTCATGCCCATCTATCTCAAGCAGAATGTCATTGTTTAATAGTCCGAACTTGTGAGGACCTCCACCTGGAGTTATGTAGTCCAGTAGGACACCTCCTTGGTCCGGTTCCAGATTGTAGAATTCTTTTAGTCTCGGGAACATTGCCTGGACCACGTATGCCCAGCGTGGAATCATTTCCTGCTTGTTCAGGACCGGTATGACGTCTTTCACAAGATTGATGGGAATGAAAAAATTGATTCTGTCGCTTGTCCGCATCCCCTGGAACGCTATCCCGACAACTTTTCCATCCTTGAGTACCGGCCCTCCCGAATTACCCCTATTTTGCTGGAGGGATGCCTGGACCATGAGCCAGCGGTCTAACGAGTAAGCATATTGGCTCACTTCTATCCGGCTGATTTCCCCTTGCTCCGACTTACTGAGCCGCTCGCCACCCAACGGATAGCCCCATCCAGTGACTTTATCCCCTACACGAAGGACGTCGCTGTCTCCGAGTTCCAGCGGGATAACCGGGCCGTTGATGCGCTCGTAAGCCGCCAGATCCCCGGGGTCCATCCGGAGCACGGCAAAATCCGCAGAATTGCATACCCCTAACGGGTACACACTGTATTGTCTCTTCTCACGACCATTTGAGACCCGTATGCTCTGTGCCATGGAAACTGCGTGTGCATTGGTCAGGATCAGTCCTCTCTGCCCGGGAAAGTTTTTGTCATCTTTGAATAAGAACGCGCTGCCTTTGACTGTAGTGAAGTCAGGAGTTTTCCATGGCTTGTGATAGTACCCCGAGTATTTTGTAGCCAGAAGGCGCAAAACCTGAGTCTCGATTAATGAGTCGGGCTGGTCGGCCCAACAGGCCTGAGCGAATGACAAGAGTGACACAATGAAGACCAACATGCGCAGTAATTGGTTCATTCTTCGTTGTTCCTCGGAGTCCGGATCCTAAAGTCTGTATCAAGACTCATGAAGCGACGGATCCAATTCCTGACTAATTTAGCATGTAGCGAAATTCTACTCACGAACCCTTTAGTATCTTGTATAATCGCGACAATCAGCCTCGAATTGCGTGATAATCTCTTCAGTTAGGGATGGCCTGACTTTGGGCACCATTTCCATGAAAGTGTCTGTGGTCAGCTTGTAATCTTTTCCAGTTTGCAACTCTTTTTCGAACGCAGCCTGTGTAACCTTCTGGAACAGATACTCTATATCAGCGGGTGTGAAAAGAGGCATCATGCACACTATCTTGGTCACGTCCACATCGCCGTAATTTGTCCTGGAAAGATAGTATTCGAAAATGGTCCGACGGCCCTGAATGTCCAGGCCTCCCACGGGGATGATGCAATCGAAACGGCCCGGCCTTAAGAGTGCTGCGTCGAGTTCACGAATGTAGTTTGTTGCACACACAAAGAGGATTTTCCCTGCCCGTCTTTTGAGCAGTGGCACTTGCTTGAGAAATTCGTTGGTGATCGATTTGTCTATGCGCGATGCTTGGTCTCGATTTCCCGCAATTTCCTCGAATTCGTCTATAAATACGACGGCTTCGTCCAGACTTGCCGTTTCTTCCATCAGTTGTTTCAGATTACGTCCCATACGGTCTTGACCATCAGCCATGAGATCGCTGGGACTGACTTCGATGTACCACCACTGCAGAATGCCTGCTATAGCCCTGACAAAATGAGTCTTGCCGGTACCCGGCGGTCCGAAGAAGATTATTGTCCTGTGAGGCACTACGCCGTGCTTGAGTGCGAGATCCACCTCGGTAAGCGGCAGAATAATCCGTCGCTTAACAATCTTTTTCGGAGGCTGGGATTCTGAAATGGTGTCCCATACTGAACGATCCACCATTCTGGCGCCGAGATTTCTCAGAATGCGGGCGTTCTCGTTGTCCCGCAATTCCCCTGCTATTGATTCGGTGTTTTCTATGAGATCCAGGCAGGCAACCTTTATGCCCACGTCCCGACCGAGCTTTTCCGACAAGAACCACTTGTTTTGTAATATGTTCAGCCACAGATCCTGAGCAATCTCAGGCTCAAATTTGTTGCCGCTGTATTCCAGGATCCAGGACGCACACTCCTCCGGACTGGGAATATTAGCCACTATTTCCATAAGATCCTCCGCAAAAAAATAAGACGGAAATCCCCGCGGCCGGGAACATCCGTGCTGAGATGCCGTCTTAACGGTTATCGCCAAGGGTGTCAAGCCCTGGTCATTTATGTCACCAATTTGAGCAACTTGTTCCTGGGTGTGGAATCTTGTACCCACGAACAGATAGTGTTCGAGTGTGGTAAACGATGGAAAGTCGGAAATGGCAATGGTAGAATGTTACTGAACCAGGATCTGTCGTCCTGAAGTACGCTTGAGTGGTTTGCTGCGGCGAGCCTTGGGGCTCCGGATCGTAAGCATGAACTCGGTACAATCGTTCATCAAGCAGGAGCTTATATTACCTGGCCGTGATTGAAATATGTGGTGGGTTGCTTTCCGTAATTCCAGGAACCGTCAACGGAGACGGTTTTCCAGGCTGTGATCTATGAACAGGAACTTGAGAATTGGATATCAAACGCACGTTGGTATGGTGAGGAGCGCCAACCAGGACAACCTTTTTGTAGACGGAGTATCAGGACTGTTCATAGTTGCCGACGGCATGGGTGGGCACAATGCTGGTGAAGTTGCGAGTGACCTGGCGGTCCGGGAGGTCTCAAAGCTGGCGAAAGCCGGACTTGACCTCTCTGAAGACATCCTTGTTATTATTGAGGAAGCTCTTCTCGGGGCTAATGAAGTCATCTGGGCTATGTCTGAACATGTGCCCGCTTGGAAAGGCATGGGGACGACTGTTGTGGTGGCGTTGTTTAGAGAAAATCTGGTCTGGATCGGACACGTGGGTGACAGTCGGGCTTACCTGATCAGATCGAACGACATCATCCGACTTACTGAAGACCATTCATTGGTAGCTCAATGGGTAGCCGAAGGTTTGATCGCCCCTGACCGGGCGAGGTTTCATCCAATGCGTCACGTGGTCTCCATGGCGCTGGGGACAAAAGACGGCATCCAGCCTGCCGTCTCTCAGCACTCGGTAGAGGAAAACGACTGTATTCTCTTGTGTTCGGACGGGCTAACGGAAATGCTCGCCGACCCAGAACTGCTGAGCATTGTGCTCAAAGCTCCTTCACCCGAGGACGCCTGCAAACGTCTGGTAGAGCGCGCCAACCAGAAGGGCGGAACTGACAATATTACTTGTGTGGTTGTTTGTTGCGATTGAGACTGGCGCAAGACCTGTTCAGCAGGACTAAGGGGACTAATTTCAATGAAAGATCATTGATGCGAAACTGACGAACGAACTCCTGTCATCGACTTGGGCATAGTCGAGACTCAGGAGTTTGCCTTCGTGAGCCTCCATGCAGTGCATCATGGCTGTGATGGGCGAGAAACCGCAAATGCGTCTCGCGTCGCCGTCTTTGGCCACACCGCTGATGAAATAGTTCACGTCCATTCGCTCCAGAGCATAGAGCAGTTCGGCGTCTTTTTCCAATGCCTGTTCTATAGTCCCCCGGTGAGGCACGAAATGATCCCCGTAACGAGGACCGATATGGTCAAGGTCGGCGCTTGCGACGAAACAGACTGATTTTGACCTCTTTCGGCAAGCCTGTTTCAAGGCTCTACAAAAAAGCTCGAATGTCTCCCGCTGCTCACTAAGTAATTCATGTGAGTCAAAAATATGATGCGAAAACGAACATAGCACCGGGAGAATGGTAAGCTGATGGCGATCCGAAAACATGTACTGAAGAAATACCAATTGAAACTCTATGACGTGTTCAGTGGCGTGAAGCATTTCTTCGGAAGCCGCGTCTTGGCCCATTTCTTCCGAGAGCAGATCCAGAAGTTCGCGGTCCGTGTGACAAATGCCCAGTGGGGTCTGAAAGTCCAAAGAGCAGGCAGTGAACAGGGCTTCCACTCCTGCGTGACCAGTGCCGAAAATGACATAAATATCTGAGGGCTGTCCTGAGGCAAGCGCATGATAAGCACTGGCAAAGCTTCTGCTTCCTGCCCGTATGTCTATGTGGGGAGCAACAATGCCAACCGGACGTCTCGGGTCTGAAAAAAAATTCGGGTGTCCTGGGCCTCCGTTGACGGGTTCAAAGAAAGAACTGAGTTCGCTTCTAAGTTCAATAGGATTTGCCTTGTAACTCTTGCCGGCATGTGAAAAAGGCCTGAAAGGCATTTGACGATAAGCTTCCGTTCTCTGCCGAAAGGCATTCTTGAACCGGTCTCCTTCAAGCAAGAAGGACTCGTCGAGTTGTGCCAATATGGCCTGGATTTCATCAAGAAATACGATCCGGCCCGCTCTTGCCGTCAGGTTCGCCTGTATATCTCTCAAAGAGTGCTTACCGTCCAGCATGGCCAACAACGGCAGGGTATCCCGACGAACAAAAAGCATCTTTTCCGTCAATTGCAATGGATCTTTGAGAGCTATTACCTGCCTGCCTTGCACCGACAATTGCATCGGCTCTACAGGTCTTAACTTGGGCATGTCCTGTGAATATGAGGTCACCGACGAATTTCACCTTTTTGGGGACGCAAGTCCGGTCAAGGCCGCCTCAGCCTTCAATGAACGGACGCAATCGTTTGCTGCGTGAGGGGTGGCGCAGTTTTTTCAAGGCCTTGGCCTCGATCTGCCGTATCCGTTCTCTCGTGACATCAAAGTCCTGACCCACTTCCTCAAGCGTATGATCAGCCCTCTCGCCGATGCCAAACCTCATACGCAGTACTTTCTCTTCCCGGGGAGTAAGGGTGGCCAGCACCTTGCGAGTCTGCTCAGTCAGGCTCATACCCACAACAGCTTCTGAAGGGGACAATATCTTCTTGTCCTCGATGAAATCTCCCAGATGAGAGTCTTCCTCCTCTCCAATGGGAGTCTCAAGAGATATAGGTTCCTTGGCAATCTTGAGAACTTTTCTCACTTTTTCGAGAGGGAATTCCATTTTATCGGCGATTTCCTCTGGAGTCGGCTCGCGGCCATATTCTTGGACCAAATACCTGGACGTCCGAATCAGTTTGTTGATGGTTTCTATCATGTGTACGGGGATACGTATGGTTCGCGCCTGATCCGCTATGGCCCTCGTTATCGCCTGCCTGATCCACCACGTAGCATAGGTGCTGAACTTATAGCCACGTTGGTACTCAAATTTGTCGACAGCTTTCATGAGGCCTATGTTGCCCTCTTGAATGAGATCCAAGAACTGCAGGCCACGGTTTGTATACTTCTTGGCGATGCTCACCACCAGTCGCAAATTGGCTTGGACAAGCTCACTCTTAGCTCTTCTGGCCAAGTACTCACCTTGACGGCAAGACTCGAGGGCTCGCACCAGGTTGTCTTCGTCCATGCCTGCTTCCGCTCGAAGCTTCTGTATCTTGCGTAAACCATTTTCAAGCTTTTTCTCAAGTTCCAGGAGCCTGTGAGGCGAGAGATTCGTGTACTTTTTAATGGGTTTTTTCTCTTCTATTAGACCCTTAAGAAATCTGATCTTCTCCTGTGCCTTATCGACCGGCATTTTCAGCTCGTACTCGGCAGCCCACAATTCGTCACGACCGGCTTCGAGTTTCTGGACCAGAAACTTCAGCTTGCCGGCTATATGTTCAATCATGTTGCCGGCCAGATTAATGTTGCGAAGGCAGGTTACAACCTGTTCGCGGCACGTTGTCACCTCTTCTTCGACCTGCTTGAATCGGGTTTCGTCAGGAGCCGGTCCGAGGGAATTCCGTTTGGCTAAGAGACTCTGGTACTTGGCTTCATATTCTTTCATTTCTTCAATAAGCTTGAGAACTCTTTCCACATGGGTAGAATCATCCCCATCGGGAACTTCTTCTTCCTCAAAACCCCGAATCACCTCTTTGAGCCGAATGGTACCTTTCTGTAGCTTGTCTCCTAAAGCCAGAACTTCTTTGATGGTCACCGGGCATTCAATAATTACGCTGAAAACTTGCTGCTCGCCCTGTTCGATCCTTTTAGCAATTTCTACCTCACCTTCCCGAGTAAGCAGGGAGACACACCCCATTTCGTGGAGATACATTTTTACCGGATCGTTTCCTCGAACCACAGATTCGGGATCCGAGGAAATCTCTTCGTCATCCTCTTCCTCCTCGGGTTTCTCATCGTCATGGGTTCTGATTTTCTTTTCCGAAATGGGGATTTTTTTCTCTGAAGCGACAAGCTCCACGTTGTAATCCGCCATGATTCTGATGAGAAGTTCATCTATCTGCGGCACGCCGACCACATGGGAGGGAAGCTGTTCATTAATCTCATCGTAAGTCAGGTACCTCCTGCTTCGAGCGAGATCGAAGAGTTCTTTAAACTCCAATGAAGCCTTTGTATCGGTCATAAAACGACTTCTCCTTGTTGTTGTTTTCTATGCACAGATTACCGGTGCAGGCGCCTGCCAATGGACCAAAGTTCTTGCGCCAAGAGGTTATATTCTTCTTCTCCTGGAGCGCACTTTTTCATTCTTTCTTTTATTTCGACTTTACGTCTCTCGAACGACCGCAGCCTTATGTAATCCAGCGATTCATCTACGGTCAGCGCGCCATCGACCTCAGGTCTCAAATCATCCTCTTCAGGCCGAGGTTTCATCCATGTAGCCACAATAGAGGCAAGATCGTGATCATCCAAGGAATTGAGCAAATCAGATGCTTCAAACTTTCCTGTCTGCTCCCTCAATGCTATGATCCGCCCTGCAAGCTCAGCCAGAACCGGGTCTTCAAAGTTTTTTATCAGCCCACTTTTTACAACCCGCTCGATGACCCCGTCCATGAGCAACATGCCCCTCACAACGTTTCTTTCATCCGCAGGAAAATCAAAGAGGGTTTTCCCCGAACAACTTCTTGAACTCTTTTGGTAGTGACGCCTAGGAGCTTCCTTTAGGAGTCGAAGCAGCCGATCCTCACGGATTCTGATCCTTGAGGACAATCTCTCAATAAAATAATCTCGCTCCTTCGAATCGGCAACCTCCCTGAGGATAGGTAGGCACTCTTCGAGAGCTAGATTTCTCCCATGAATAGTATTGACGTCGTACTGAGATTTCAGGTGTTCCAAGAAAAAATCAATCATGGGAACGGCTCGATCCAACAGCTTACGAAAAGCTTCGACACCCAACCTTCTTATTGCTTCATCGGGGTCCTTATCTTCATCGAGGATCAAGCACGAAGGTTCCATTTCTGCTGCAAGGAATAAAGGGATAGACCTCTTGAGGGCCCTCAATCCAGCTTCGTCGGAATCGAAAACGGTCGTGACTTTTCCGCAAAATCTCTTGATCAGCCTTATCTGTTCCACCCCTAACGCTGTCCCAAGAGGAGCGACGGTGTTTTCGACTCCTCTGATCCTGAGAGAGATCTGATCAAAATAGCCTTCAACTAAGATGACATACCCTTCTCTTCTAATCCCCTCCCGGCTAGAATCCAGACCGTAAAGGATATTTCTCTTTCTGAAAATCCCAGACTCCGGAGAATTCAGATACTTCGGATCTCCATCTCCAAGAATGCGTCCTCCAAATCCTACGACCTGCCCGTTGAGGTTCCGAATGGGGATCATAATTCTGGAGCGAAAATAATCGTAGTAACCTCCACCGGTCCGCTCCCGAACGAGACCCACAGACACGGCATCCCCCGAATTGATTTCGTGGGTTCTCAGATAGCTGTGAATCCCGTCCCAGGAATCGGGAGCAAACCCCAGATCGAGGCGCTCGGTCCATTCAGGCGGAATCCCACGATTGATAAGATACTGCTGAGCCGCGTCGTTAGAGCCCAGGCTGGTTTTAAAATACGACTGTCCGGCTTCTAAGGCGGCAAGGAACCGCTCTTTGTCTTCAACCTTGGCCTTGCCTCCTTCCAGTTCGAAATGAATCCCGTACCGTTGCGCCACCATCCGGACGGCTTCAAGGAAGGAGACATTTTCCATTCTCATCAAGAAGTTGAACACGCTGCCTCCAACAGCGCAACCAAAACAGTGAAAAATGCCTTTCTGGGGCGACACATAGAAGGAAGGGTCCTTATCCCCATGGAATGGACAGATTCCTCTGTAATCCTTTCCAGCTTTCTTCAGGTCCACGTAATCGGATATAACCCGCACTATGTCGGCTGCCGCAGCTATTTCAGCAATCTTTGATTCTGGGATACGCATGATCCGGCTTTCTTATTGTAACTCCCTACTTCAGGGAACCGAGAGACTCTCTGAGTCATCTCAACAACAGGCTGATGCTTCCGTGAACGGCAGTGTATACGTCAAATCGCAACACTTTGCTTTTGGTAAAGCAACACAGATAGAGAAGTGACGGAAAGTTGCGTCCACGGCTAGCCGTCCCCCCTGTCCACGTGGTCGGAGACCATTGAGGTAGGCCAAACTTCATAGCAACTGCTGCGGGAAAGAGCTACCATGATCTGCCTTCAGAAGCGAGACAATCCTTATCGCGCGCCTATTCGGAAGCAAGTTCAACAATAGTTACAGCCTCGCCTCCGCTGTTAGGATCACCTCCTAGGAACCCGCGCACCATGACACACCCAGCCAAGTACTCTCTGACTGCTTTTTTCAGGCGTCCAGTCCCCCTACCGTGAATGATATTTATCGACGTCAGACCGCCCAGGATCGCTTCATCAATAGCTTTTTCAACTACAGGGATTGCTTCATCAACCCGCAGGCCGATGATTTTCACCTCCCATCTGGGATTGGTAAGGGGGATATCTATTCCAATACGCTCCTTTTTTGAAGGATTTTTTTCCTCGACCGAAGACTCAACCATTTCTGTGTCCGATGCGTGGGGTTTCACTGTCACATTGCCTACCGCGACTTCCACGAGTCCGTTATCTAAGACGGCTGTAACCCTTCCTTGCCTCCCAAGCGTGACAATCCTCACTGTTGCGCCCGGTCCTGGGATTTGAGAGAGGTTCTCTAAGGGAGAGCCCAGAGTGTGGACTATCTCTTCCTTGATTCTTTTGAGGTCGTCACGCGGCTTAACACGATTTTTTATGGCTCCGCTTTTCAAGGATTTTTGAATATCCGATATCTGGGTCTCAGCCTTACGAATCATACTGAGGCACTGTTTTCGGAACGTCTCAACAATGTCAGTTCTTTGGGACTGAATGTCTCGGAGTTTTTCATCGAGAATGGTCTTCTTTTCTTCCAGATCTTGCCGCAGTGTTTCCGTTTGAGTGATTTTCTCCTTCAGTTCTTGCAACAGCCTGTTGCTGCCTCCTGCCGACCTTTCCGCGTAACGCTTTGCCGAGTCCACAACGCTCTGGTCCAGACCGATGCGCTCGGCGGTCAAAATGGCATGAGATTCTCCAGGGAAGTCGTATAACAGGCGGAACGTGGGTTGCAAAGTGTGGGGATGAAATTCCACGCTGACATTCTTGGCCTGAGGACGCGCCATGGCATAGGCCTTGAGATGAGTGTGGTGTGTGGTGACTATAGTACTGGTTCCCCTCTGAATAAGTTCATCGGTGATAGCCATGGCCAAAGCCGCCCCTTCTTCAGGGTCCGTAGCCCCGCCAATCTCGTCAAGTAGTACCAGATCTCCTGGAGATGCTTTCTTGAGGACTGCCTTGATGCGGAGCATGTGGCCGGCAAACGACGAAATTCTCGACCGTACATTCTGGTCATCCCCAATGTCCGCCATGACCCGATTGAAGGGCTGAATTTTGGTTCCCTCGGAGGCCGGTATCAAAATTCCACACTTGATCATCAGAGGAAACAGACCTGCAATCTTGAGCGCAACGGTTTTACCGCCCATATTTGCCCCGCTGATAATGGTGGCAAGAGTGGAAGAATCTTGTATGACGTCCATAGGTACCACGTGAGATTGCCCGTCGGCGAGGAGTAGTGGGTGGCGAGCGCCCAAGATTCGAAAGCCCTCTTGAACCAACTCTGGATATATGGATGACGTGGCTATGGAGTACAACGCCCTCGACTGAAACGCGTCCAGCAAAGTGAGCGCTTTGAAATTCGTTATCAGCGCAGAGATTTCTGCGCGTATATCATTAGTCAACCTCTTGAGGATTTCGCGGATCTCCGCGGTCTCTTCATCAACGAGAGAAGCTATCTGATTGTTGAGTTCTACTACTTGAAAAGGTTCGACGTAAACGGATGCGCCACTACGTGAGTGGTCATGGACAATGCCGTCCAACAAACCTCGGAACTCCGGTCTCAGAAGTATCACATAGCGGTCGTTACGCAGAGTCACGTAATCTTCCTGGACGATCCGGGCCAGGTCTCTGTCACGCACGAACCCCTCCAGACGCTTGATCATGATTTCACGCGCTGCTCGTCCTCGTGAATGAATGCGCATAAGCTCCGGACTTGCATCGGGTCTCACCCCGCCGTGCTCGTCAATTGTACGAAGTATGTTTTTTTTTAACAGACCGAGCGAGGTGATTTCGACGGAGAAACCCTTCAGGTGCGCAAGCCTTTCATCCAGGCTTTCTAGTTTTTCCAATACATTGTCACTGATGACAAGAAGATCCCGGACCGCAAGGATCTCTTCCGGGTTCAGCATGGTCGATTGATTTTCCAGTCTTTGAAACAAGTTCTCCATGGGCAAGAGATTGCTCAGTTCCAAAGGTCCGGACAGCCGTACCATCTCCTGAAGTTCGGAAACCAGATCGAGGTTCGCCTTTATGACCTGAAAGTCGTTTTCGGGTAAGGCTGATAAGATTTGGTTCCTTCCGGACTCAGAGCAAGCATAAGATCCAACCTCTTCCAGAACAGCAGGAAGTTCCAGAAAGGTTTGACTCTCGACGACGATGTCTGAAAATTCATGATAGTTCATGATCAGGACGTCAAACGGGGAATTCCGTTGGGGGAATGAAGGTACAACGTTGCATAAGCTATTCCCCGCTGAAAAAAACAGAAATGCAGACGGAAAATTCGGCTCGAAAAACCTTTGATTTCAATGGAGATGTTGAATTCCACTTTCCCCGAGTCTACGCTAAGAGTGATGGTCCCGGAGGTTGTTGGAATTGGTTATTCATTGTCTCAAACGCCTCGCCGGCTCGGGTTGAGACATTGGCATCATAGTCTTACCGGAATGCCCTCCGCCTCGAGAAATTTCTTAAGTTCCCTGATAGGAATCTCCCTATAGTGGAAGATGGAGGCAGCCAAGACTGCGTCAGCATTAGCCTTTAAGACCGCATCTCTCAAATGTTCCTGAGTTCCGGCCCCTCCCGAAGCGATCACGGGAATTCCCACGATGTCCGTTACCGCTCGAGTCATCGGGATATCGTACCCGTCCTTGGTTCCATCAGCATCCATACTGGTCAGAAGTATTTCTCCTGCGCCGAGGTCTTCAACCTTGCGGACCCATTCCAGGCAGTCAACTCCTGTCATGGTCCTCCCGCCGTGTATCGAGATTTCGAAGCCTGACGGAGTGTTTCCAGTTCGTTTTGCGTCTATCGCGACAACTATGCACTGACTTCCGAACATCAGAGAGGATTCCCTGATAATATCAGGATTCTGAACCGCGGCGGTGTTGAGGGAGACCTTGTCGGCTCCCGCATTCAGGAGTTCCCTGATATCTGCCGTAGTCCTCACTCCCCCACCCACTGTAAGCGGCATGAACACTTCTTCCGCAGTTCTGGCCACAACTTCAAGGATTATTTTGCGCTTTTGGTGTGACGCAGTGATGTCCAGGAAGACTAACTCGTCTGCCCCTTCGACATCATAGTATCGGGCGTTTTCTACCGGGTCACCGGCGTCGCGGAAGTTTACAAAATTAACGCCCTTGACAACTCGGCCGTCCTTAACATCCAGACACGGAATAATTCGCTTAGCGAGCATTACTGCATTTTCTCCGCCATTTCAAGGGCTTCCCGCAGATCAATTCTGCCGTCGTAAAGGGCTCTTCCTATTATAATACCTTTCACGCCCACATGTTCAAGTGGCAGCGCGGCGGCCACATCAGCCAATTCTGAAATTCCTCCCGACAGGATCACGTTTGTACGAGTGCTTCCGGCAAATTCTCGCGTGCTTTCTATATTGGGCCCCTTCATCATCCCGTCCCGTTCAATGTCAGTGTATACAAACGAAGCTGGGCCGGCCGAATCAAAACGGGCTGCAACCTCAGACGCCAGGATTTGAGTCGACTCCTCCCAACCTTCAACGGCTACAAACCCTGACCTGGCGTCAATTCCTATGGCTAATCGGCCAGGAAACAACTCCAGGAATTCCAGGACCTTTTCAGGTTCTTTTGCGGCCAGGGTTCCTAGAATTACCGTGTCTACGCCTATGTCGAGGAGCGTGAGAATGGTTGGCCGGTCTCTAATTCCTCCCCCCACCTGGACAGGAACGCGCACCGCTCTTACAATCTCTTCTACATAGGCCAAATTGACGGGTTTGCCTTGCACTGATCCGTTGAGGTCCACCACGTGGATACGCGCCGCGCCGGAGGCTTCCCATCGTTGCGCCTGAGAGACCGGGTCATCGTTAAATACGGTTACCGAATCAAACCGTCCCTGCCTCAGGCGAACACATTTGCCGTCTTTCAGATCAATTGCTGGGATAATAGTCATGGGAGGGGTTAATTGAACAAAAAAGCCCCCATCATGGGGGCTTTTTTGTGTTCGATTTACCTTCCGCTAGTCTACAGGCAGATAGTAAACGAAGGGAGGCCAGGGAACTATGAATCTCCACATGGGCACCGCCACGGGAATGGGGGGAGGTCCACAGCCGATCGGTCCACAAGCCAGTGGGGGCGGCATCGGTTCCGGATATTGCATTTTCACCTGGATAGACGTCTTCATTTTCGATGGCGGCGGGCCACAAGGAACCGGAGCCGCTACCTTTCTCATTGGTGGCGCTTGGCACGCCGGACCAACACAGGCTGCTGGCGGGGCTCCTGCAGGAACCACCGTCGGTTGAGGAGCTGGGATAGACCCCGTATATGTCTCGGCCCACACCATACCCGCCGCGGCTACGACGACCAGGATGAATCCGAGAATTCCTATCTTTTTAACCATGCCCTAATCCTCCTTTCGACAATTCGTTATATCTTAGGAACTCTTCCTTTTTTTTTGGCCTCTCGCAGCAACCTTACTTCGTCACCTTGACCGGCATGGGGGGCGGCGGCGCCATAGGCACTGGCCCACACGCTGGTGGCCCACACGCTGGCGGGCAAGTCGGCCTGATGTAATTAGCCTTCACCCATACGCAGCGAGGCACTTTGTGGGTCTTGCAGCACGGATCCATAACGGTGTCGAAATGCTCATTCTTGATTTCAGACACGATTGGCACCAGCCACTCATAACGACCAGTTCCAATTGAAGCAGGAAAAGTCTGGGGATTCGCAAAGAATGCCAGCGGCTTGCGGGGCCATGCTACTCCCGCCAGATACGGTGCAACCACCCTGACCCGCCTCAACTGAGCAGGTATCGGGGTGATAACCTCCTTGACCATCGAATACTTGGTCTGGACCGGCCCACACAGCGGCGGGATCGTTGGAGGTGGCGGCATACACGATGACATATATGCCTGACCGCCGCCGCCAGGTCCGCCGGCGAAGGATACTACCACGCTGGCGCCGCACAATGCGAGAACCAATAGGCTCAGAAGAAACAAACGTTTAACCATACCCTCAATCCTCCTTTCAACAGTTCCTCCCGACCATCGTTCGGGAGACCCGTAAAAACATTCCCGGATAAAAATCCGATAAAGCCCGGAATGTATTTTTGGTATCAAATCAGCCGCGGAATGTCAAGTGTTTTTTTCCTTGACACCTGTCCTGCCGCCTTTTGTGGATTGGTTGCCCAACCCTGATTACTCCTCGAAGGCTGTCTCCTGCTCACCACCAGAACATGTCTAGGTGGCGATGACTCCTTCTTTCGGCCCACGTTAGGTTAATTCATTCAGAAAGTTAGTCGTATGAATAAATTTTTAGCAGAAGCTCGACACCAAGTCAAGGCTTTTTTATGTGCTGGAACATTGGGCTTACAAACATGTTCGATTCGGTTTCGGCCCATTCCGACTCTCTTGTTACCCCCGTCTTACCCGTCTGATTTCACCACCAACTCGCCAGTGACTAAAGATCGTGATCCATGGCCAAGCGATTACTTCACCTGTGCAAATTTTAGCGGCCGCGGTAACAAAAAACCGCGGCCACCTCTAGTCTATTAAACGTTCTTAAAAGCCATTTCATCGAGAAAGCCGAATCGAGTAGCGCGCCTCAACTTGCAAATAGGTGAATCCTTGCTACTGCACCTATGGTCTCCATGAATACGGCATCCGCCCCAGGTATCGCAGCCTGCATCCCTGCGTGATTCCGTTAACAACCACGGCGTTGGACACCGCCGCCGAGGCACCGGGCTACGGTTAGATCATTCCATAACCTCCGTCGACGCACAATAGCTGTCCCGTGATGTAATCGGATTCAGTCGACGCGAGGAAGACAAAGGCCGGACCGATGTCGGAGGCACTGCCGAAGCGCTTCAGCAGAATACGGTTCATGTAAATCTCTTTCAGTTTTTCATCAGACCGAATTTTTTCGGTCATGTCGGTCTCAACTATCCCGAGAGAGATCACATTCGCGCACACATTGTACCGTGCCAGTTCTCTTGCAACACTCTTGGTCAAGCTCAGTATGCCCCCTTTTGCCGCCGAATAGTTCACCTGGCCTACCGTTCCTACGAGCCCTGCTACTGAACTTACGTTAATAATTTTTCCGTAATTCTGCTCCTGGAAATACTTGAAAGCCGATTGAATGCAGAGAAAGGGGCCCTTTAGATGAGCGTTCAAAACTGCATCCCACTGTTCCTCGGTCATCTTCTGCAACATGGCCGGTTGCGTGAAACCGGCGTTATTCACTACAATGTCCAGGCGGCCGAAGTTTTCCTTGGCCGCTACCATCATGCTCTCGACTTCTGCCTTGGATGCCACGTCGGCACGCACCGCGAAAGACTTTCGACCCATGGCCCGGATCTGCTCAACCACATCTTGAGCGGCTGCCTCCTTGGAGGTGTAATTAACAAGCACATCCGCGCCCTCGGCAGCAAAAGCCAGAGCAACGTTGCGCCCTACCCCTCTGCTGCTACCGGTAACCACCGCTGCCCTGCCGGCCAATCTCATGACGCCTCCTGTAACACCCCTAGTCCGACACGATCGGTCTAAGGGGAGTCTATTTTCCCTGGAACGGGAAAGTGATCGTCAAACCATTCAGCCAAATCTGCTGCCTATCTGTCCATAACCAGACCTTAACAGAGAGTATATAAAAAAAAAAGCCCCGAGAGGGGCTCGGGGCGTGAAAGGAGGTATGGATATGGGTTATAGTGCGTAGGAACTCTTCACCGGTCTCGACGCAAGGGCTGCCAAGATGCATTGAATAAGAGACCATGCGATTTCGTTTGTCACATAACCCCTGTGTGTTGCGACAAACATATCCACAAAAAGTTCCGGCTATTCCCGAAACGATTTATGTGTCTGCCGAAAGTCTGCCCATGCCGGACCGGGACGGACACTCCTTGTAGGCCGGTTCAAATCAATTCTGTGCCTGATACGCTCAACGATTCAAGGAGTGTAAACTACCACCAATAGTTGGGATATCTTCGAACTAAGGTTTCTTAGGTTGTGTGCGGTTCCTGAATTAAAGTGAAGGCTGGATCCTCTCTTCAAGATATTAGGCTCTTGGCCGACCTGAATTTCTACTCTGCCTTCAAGCACATAGACGAATTCCTCCCCTTCGTGCTTGTACTCAACCATGTCGTGAGCTTTCTTGGGGTCCAGAGTAATAAGATAGGCCCACAGGTGTTTGTCTTCTGCGTCCGGAGTCAAGCTTTTGTACGAATAAGCTTTGGTTCGTTTACGATAACTTTTTCGGCGCTCTATTTTTTTCTCTTCTGCAAGAAGAGTGGCCGAGTCTATTGCAAGTGCCCTGGAAATCTGAATTAATGCGCCGACAGGTGGCGCTATGGTCCCTTCTTCTATCTCCTTGAGGTAGTCGGCGGCGTATCCTGTTTTTTCCGAAAGTTGATTAAGATCCACGTTTAACTTTTTTCTCATCTCTCGGATTCTGTCACCAACACCAAGGACACGATCGGATTTTTTTGCCATATAGCCTCTCCTGCGAGATTTAAATTATAAGTCTTCCAAAGGCTCTCTGGTGAGAACCGGAGATATTTCACATTTGCAAATTGAGAAAACCTGGACGATCTGGAGACATTTTCGACAAGGTCTTTTGGGTCAGTAAGAGTCCGGTCTCTTGCCACCTTTATATTTGGTTAGTTCGCGTGCGATGACAACTCGCTGGATTTGGTTTGTTCCTTCGAAGATTTGAGCCACTTTGGCGAATCGCATGTACATCTCCACCGGATAGGACTTCATATACCCGTAACCACCAAGGATCTGAACTGCCTCTGTTGTAACGCGCATTGCTGTATCGGTCGCCAGGAGTTTACCCATGGCGGCTTCCATGAGGCTGGGCTCACCCAGGTCCATCAGCCATGCCGCCCTGTATACCATTACTCTTGCAGCCTCAATATCGGTTGCCAGATCCGCCACGAGGAACTGAAGTCCTTGAAAGGTAATAATGGACTTCCCGAATTGCTGACGCTTGTTAGCATAGTTCAGCGCATAGTCGAGGGCTTGTTGAGCCAATCCTGTGGCGCAAGCCCCTATACCTACCCTGCCCCCATTCAATGCAGTAAGGGCCATGTTAAGACCCCTGCCTTCTTCCCCCAGAAGATTCTCAAAAGGAATGAAGCAATCATTGAAATGAAGTTCAGTGGTGGGACTCGCGTTCATGCCCATTTTGGCTTCATGGGGTCCGAAGGAAAAACCAGGCGTTCCCTTTTCCACAATCACAGCACTGATGCCCTTTTGTTTTTGGGTTTCATCAGTACGAACCATGACTGCGTAAATATCGGCAACTTCCCCGCTGGTAACATAAAGCTTGGTTCCGTTGACCACATATCCTCCGTCTGTTTTGACTGCGGATGCGCTCAATGCCGCTGCATCGGAACCAGCTTCGGCTTCGGTTAAAGAATAGGCGCCTAGTGCGTCACCCAGGGCCAGAGGCCTAACCCATTTCTCTCTTTGCTCGTTGGTACCATACTGATAGATCAGATTGGTAACCATGTTGTGAACGCTCACGTACACTGCGGTGGCAAAGCAGCCTTTGGCCAACTCTTCGAAAATCACCGCCGCAGTCAACCGGCCCACTCCGGTACCTCCGAATTCTTCCGGCACGTAAAGTCCCGTGAAGTCAAGTTGGCCCATCTTATCGAAGGTTTCTCTTGAATAAGTAGACGTATCTTCCCAATACCTCGCGTTGGGGGCTAGTTCCTTGGCGGCGAAATCTCGGGCCGCCTTTCTTATGAGGCGCTGCTCATCGGTAAGCTTAAAGTCCATATAAGATCTCCCGTGTCTCGGGATCCGGGAAAATGGGACAGAGTCGTCTCCGGTCCCTGCTGACGTTTTCAGAATTTGTCCATCCGGTAATCTTGTAATATGTTTCTTTTGTCATGATTACCTGTTAAGAGGTTCGTCAGTCAACGAAAAACCTGGGCACCGCATTTTTTCGTCGCTCATCAGCCACTAAGTTGCGATATCACGTTTCGATCTTCAACATGAGCGACTACAGACTTGGGGACGGCCACACAGAGCTTATGCTCTTGGCTCACCGAGACCCAACGCACTGCGTAGGACCTGAATTTCATTATTTCCAAAAAAATGTTTCCAGGCAATTGCCTCAGAACTTATGGAATTTCGCAATAGAGAATTCTGTTGAGATAGGATCCTCGATTCATAAAGACGATTGGGGAGGAGTGAAGATTGACAGCTACTTATGAGGCAATGAGAATTCTTTCGAGCTTCTTTGGAATCGAGCCTCACTATACTGACAACCAGGGCAAGATTCACCATACGGATCCGAGGACTGCGCGACAAATACTGCGGGCTAAAGGCATACGGTTCGACGATGATCGGATAGCGTTAGCGTTCAACCCGCAGCAAGTCCTGGTGTTGACGACCAGCAATCTTCCAACCCAGATTTCGGCTTATCTCCCACTCTGGGAACATCAGAGTGTTCCGGCAGAATCGGTCGGTTCGGTGGTGATCAGAGAAGCCGTTGGCCGTGTCGAGGAGCGTAGGTATTGTCTCGGTTCACACCAAGTGAAAATTGTGTCGGACAATGACAAGGGGCTGCTCCGAATCTCGCTCCCATTTCCTGATATCCTTGATATTGGGACCTATAGGTTCCAAATAGAAACCTCTCTGGGACCAGCCAAATACCTTTCTGATCTCTTGTGCATAGCGTGTCCCGACAAGTGCTACCAACAGCCGGCCTTTGAAGCGGGCGTGAAAATCGCCGGAATTGCGATCGCCCTCTATGGAGTCAAATCCGAAAGTAATTGGGGCGTGGGAGATTTCCGAGATCTGAAACAGATAGTGAGTTGGGCAAGGGATCACTTGAAGGCTGATTTCGTCGGCCTGAACCCACTCCACGCCCTGTTCAACAAGCGACCTTTCAACAACAGTCCTTATCTGCCATCCAGCCGACTCTTTCGTAATTTCCTTTATCTGGACATCCCAGGAATTGAAGATTTTGCAGGGTCTCCAAAGGCTCAGGCCCTTGTAGGTTCCCCAGAGGCTCAAAGCCATATAAAGCGACTCAGAGATGAACATCATGTGAACTACGAGGAGGTGGCTGATCTCAAGCGTAGCGTACTGGTGGAATTGTTTCACACCTTCCTTGAAACTCATTTCAGACCGCGGAGCTTCAGCTCTCGATGGAACGAATTTCAACGGTATAGAGACTCTGAGGGGTCATACCTGGAAAGGTATGCGACTTTCTGTGCGCTACACGAACACTTTCGGGACGAGCTTCCCAACGCTGTGACGTGGCGGCAATGGCCGACGGCATTCCACGACCCGTTGAGCCCGGAGGTACAAAGGTTTGAAGTTGAACACAGTGAAGAAATTCTTTTCTGGATTTACGTTCAGTGGCAGATAGACGTCCAATTACGGAACGTCCAGGAACATGCCATTCAGCAGGGAATGCAGATCGGCCTTTATCATGATCAGGCCCTGGCAGTTGATAAAAACGGCGCGGATTTCTGGGCGTGGCAGATTTTTTTTCATGAGGGTTTTAGTATTGGAGCGCCGCCGGACGGGTTTGCACCGGAAGGTCAGGACTGGGGATTTGCTCCTGCGAACAGAGAACAAATGTGTAATTCAGGCTTTGACCTCTTCAAAAAGAATCTTGAGACAAATTGCAGGCACGGTGGCGCCTTAAGAATTGACCACGTGATGCAGTTAAATCATTTGTTCTGGATACCATTGGGAAAGAAACCAAGTGAAGGGGTATTTGTTAAGGACTATGAGAATGAGTTGTTGAGTTTGCTTTGCCTGGAGAGTCAACGCGGCCGCACAGTCATAGTGGGGGAGGATCTTGGCACGGTTCCTTTTAATTTCAGAGAAAGGCTCATGGAAAAAGGGATCCTCTCCTATAGGCTTTTCTATTTTGAGAGAGACAATTATGAAAACCAGCTTTCTTATACCGATTATCCACAATGTGCTCTCGTCTCAATCAGTACTCACGACCTCCCAACCCTTGCCGGCTTCTGGTCCTACCGCGACATTGAATTGAGGCTGGAAATGGGTATGATTCAGGAGGAACAGGCGAGTATCTTTAAGGAAGAACGGACTCGCCACAAGGCAAAAATCATTGAAAGACTTGTGAGAGACGGGTTCCTGGCGGCACAGAACGCTCATGCCGCCTGGGAATCCGGCCTTCCCACAGACGAACTCCACACGGCGGTACTGAGTTTCATCTTGCACACCCCTTCCAAACTCGCGCTCATAAGCCAAGAGGATCTGTTCATGGACGTTCGTCAACAGAACTTTCCCGGCACCACCCATGAACATCCCAACTGGGTAACAAAAATGCGTTTTACAGTAGAAGAACTGGGGCACAATCCTGAAGCGATACGTCTGGCCGCGAAATTCAGGACTCTCGTCGAACAATCAGGACGGACACATGAATAAATTTATGGCTGGACGGCACACTGGTATAGCAGGTGGCGGATTTGTGTGAGGATGTTCATTGGAAGCTATGGGTAGTATTTGATGAGATCCGGGAGGAATGAAGAACCAAGTGAATAGGGACTAGGGGTTGTGAAGCTTCCGTACGAGTTTCTTAGGAATTGATTTGCACTTCCGTCATGTATGTGCAGACAAGAAATGTGTCGTCGGAAGTCGCTCTTTCAGCATACCAGACTATTTGCCAAAAATTCTGTCCGAATGACGAGTTTGCTTCATGAACAAAACCCCCTAACCCAGTATGCCAAGCGGGGCTGGGGCGATTCACAGAGCCAAAGAGGCTATATGTACGACAGTCGCTATAGACCCAACCGGCCAACTTTTTGAGAATTCGACGCTGTGGTTAAACGGATTGCCTTAATCGGCGCGCCAAACATTTCGGCCTTTCTGTAACGCCATGGTTTCCAGCCCAAATCCGAACAATGCACACAACATCCTCCCGCCATCTATCGATCTTGCGAATGGCCTCGGCCTCCCAAGGAAGCCAGGTGGAACGCTTTCTGATGCGAATTGAAGCCTCCAATTCGGCGGGAACCGGAGGGTCCATACTCTCCGGGTCATTCCTTTCCAACCCAACCAGGTAGTCGTTCAGGATCCTTATCTGCCTACGGTTCAGCATACCACGCTCTTTTAAGAGGCGTGCTTCAACCATTGTGGCCAATCCTTTTGTCATGGAGTCGTTCTTGTTCGTGCAGTTAATGAGTTCGCTTAGGAATCTGTAATTCTCTCTAAATTCACCCGGGATGCTTGAGAGGTCGGCGTCTTGAGCGGACTTATCCACTTTCATGGCTGATTCCTATTATTACTGGGACACGAGGATCTGTCTGGGATAGCGACAGGCGCCTGCCGATATCAGGCGTCGGGGACATGGCCTAGCACCTTGAACATATATTGTCAAGTTATGGTTTGATTTTTTTTATTAAAAATTCAAAATTACTCATTAAATTTCTATACTACTGCTTTGAAGGATTGTCTCTGTAAAGTTCCTTATGTTTTTTAAGTACTTCCGGATTTATCTGTATATTATGCTTGTGCTGTTCACGATAAGATTCCAAATTCCTTTTCTCTTGATAAGAAAACACCGTGGTCTCTATAAATCCCACGACGTGCTCGCCGTAAGGGAGTTCACGGACGAATGCCACCCCGCTCATCAAGGTGGTCTGGTTGACACGTGTGGCGTGGATATAGCATCCCAGGATAATACCGAGACCTGACAACAGACAGAAGTAGACAATGTACACGGTTATCTTAATCATGGCGACTACTTTCCTATTGGATCTGCTCTCCTCTGACAGGTTGACCATGTCCCATATCCCTGGTGAATCGCTTTCAAAAATAGATTATGCTGATGAAAGTGACCAACCAGAGAATCGCACAGATAAGAAGAGGAGGATCCGTCAGTAGTAGGGCGGTTGGAGACCCGCCTTCTTCTCTGTAATAAATCAGGTACATATAACGGAATATGCCGTACGTGACAAAAGGTATAGTGAACAGGAGCTTCTCCGACTGTGACCCCATGTCGGGGTTTCCTCTCACGCAGTAAAGACAGTAAAAAATGAACGTAGAAGTGGTAACGACTTGCACGAGTTGGTCCAGCAGCAAGACATTGTAGTTTTCCAATACAGGACGGTGGTTGGCAGCCTCCTGGGTTAGAATGAGCACCTCATGTCTTCGTTTGCCGAGAGCCAGAAATATGGCCACGGACAATGTGCAGAGTATAAGCCAACTGGAAACAGCTACGCTTATTGCTGCTGCGCCTGCAAGCACCCGCAATAGGAATCCTGCCGAAATTGTCAGCACATCCAGGATTACTACATGCTTAAGTTTGACGGAGTAGAGCACCTGAAGAATTACGTAGGCGGCCAGACAAATTATGTCAAACCGTGGGACATTCAGGGCAAATGCTGCGGCGAACAGTAGTGCCAAGATTGCTGCCGTTATCACAAGTGCCGATGAAGGGGAAATATCTCCTCGTGCCAGAGGGCGATTCTTTTTTATGGGGTGTATTCGGTCCTGTTCCATGTCCACATAATCGTTGAGAACATAGGTGGCGGAGGCCACGACGCAGAAGGCCAAGAACATTTCAGTAGCCCTGAGCAAGTCTTCCAAGAAGAACAGGTGTCCGCTAAAAACCAGTGGCATAAGGACGAAACCGTTTTTTACCCAGTGCGCGGGTCTCATGAGTTTGAAGTAAGCTATAAACAAATTCATTTGTTTGTGTTCGTCACTGAATCACTTGAGAGTCTACGCTGAATGGTGTTCTCTGTTTTCTTGTTTCCAGAGCAATTGTGTTCGCATGGTTATCAACCTATATTAAAGTTAACGCAACCAGCGTAGCCAATGTGCTCCGGACATTGGGGGCGACGATCTGATCGGCGTTCTTGCCAAGAATTAGGGCTTTTACTATTGCTTTTAGCCGAGGGCGATTTACGAGCTATTTGCCCTGAAGGGTCCTAACACAACGACGGCTTGCTGTAAATGCAAACCTCCAATTCGTGTTAAATGGCCAATCCTCCGGACTCTTCGCTAATCATGATGTAATGTGTTAGATTATAACATTTTCGATAAAAAGAAATGGTCTGGTACTACACCCCGGACGGTGGGAGGCGAAAAATGACTGATCTTAATCTCATGAGATCGCTCACCCAAAGCAACAACACTAAGATGGTCCTACTGGTTATGGATGGGTTGGGGGGACTGGCAAGAGAATTGGGCGGCGCCACAGAACTGGAGACCGCGTTCACGCCGAACCTTGATCGCTTAGCCAGAGAAGGAATGTTGGGTCTCATGCACCCTGTAGGGATCGGCATTACTCCGGGTAGCGGACCTGGCCATTTAGGTCTATTCGGCTACGATCCCTTGAAGTACCTTATCGGAAGAGGAGTATTGGAGGCCGTAGGTATAGGCGAGAAGCTGACCGAGAAAGATGTTGCGGCACGCGGCAATTTTTGCACTGTGGACCTTGATGGAACTATCATTGATCGACGCGCAGGCAGGATTTCTACTGAGGAATGTGCCCGAATGGTCTCCTTGATCGCGGACATAACTGTGCCCGGCGCAGAAATCATTGTGAAACCGGTTCGGGATTACCGTTTTGTGCTTATACTCAGAGGGTCGGGCCTGTCTCCTGCTCTGAACGAAACGGACCCTCAGAAAATTGGGCTGAAACCTTTCCGGGTAGTTCCACAGGATGATTCTGAAGAAGCTTCAAGAACGTCGGATCTCGTCAACCAATGGGTAGATAGAGTGTCTCAGCGCATCAAAAACGAGAGACCTGCGAACATGGTCACTCTGCGTGGATGGGCCAAGGAGCCTGGACTGCCGACTTTCGCCGATATTTATAAAATTAGAGGAGTTGCTCTGGCTGTTTATCCCATGTACAAGGGTCTTGCCAGCCTGGTGGGCATGCAATTGATCAACGGTCTGAGCAATCTTGAAGAGCAAATTGAAGCGCTTCGGGAACACTGGGACTCTTTTGACTTTTTCTTCGTTCACTACAAGTACACTGATAGCCGGGGTGAAGATGGAGATTTCGACGCAAAGGTCGGGGAAATCGAAAAAGTGGACAAAGTGCTTCCGCGTATTGTCGATCTCCAACCTGATGTACTTGTGGTCACTGGCGACCATTCCACTCCGGCAGTTCTCAAGTCGCATAGTTGGCACCCGGTACCTGTCCTGATATGGGCTCCCCGATTTGCTCGTGGCAATCCATGGGTTTCAGGGTTCGGAGAAAGCGATTGCCTGCGAGGAGCTTTGGGTCAGTTCAATGCGGCGTCTCTCATGAGTCTGGTGACTGCCCATGCTCTGAGACAGGTCAAGTATGGAGCTTAGTCATTTTTTCTGTTAATAGGACTGGGCAGGGAAGTGATTCAGTCGATGTATTGGATCTGTCCCCAGTCCCTAAGAAGATTCACGCTGACAATGGCCGTGTCTGAAGTTCACCCAGTTCATCGTTTTGAACCCTGGCAGGTTTGGCCCGGTTCCTACGACAACCCCCCACCCGACGGCTATTATCCGTTACCGCCCAATTCTTGTCCAAAGATTACCCGCGCCACGGCCATTACGTCCATGGGATCCTGCTTTGCGCGTGAAATCAAAGAGGTGCTGATCAGGGAAGGGTTTTCATACATAACGGATGAAATATACCACCCGGCGTCCAGGCACGCAGGCGCTGCCTGGGAGAGAATGTATAACACCTTTTCCATGCGACAGATTTTCGAATACACCTTTGGCAATTGGCGACCTGATCTGCGATGGTGGAATGCCCCGATCTCGAAGAAAATTCAGGATCCTTACCGAAGAATCATATTGTACGACAGTATGGAAAAGGCGGAAACCGATTTTAAAAATCACCAAGTGTGTTCTCGTCGTGTTCTTGAAAAAGCAGAGATATTGATACTAACGCTCGGTCTGACTGAGATTTGGGAAGATACCTGCGACGGGTCCGTAATATGTCTTCCCGCCGGCCCCTATGTTAATGAAGGCGGAGATATGAGCCGGTATAAGTTCAGGGTGAGCCGCTATGAAGAGAATTTTGAGAATTTGCATCGAATTCACGAAATAATGGCCGCACACAACCCGACTTGCAGCATAATTGTCACAGTTTCCCCTGTCCACTTGTGGGCCACTTTCCGTCAGGATTGCGATGTCATCAGTGCGAGTTGCAATTCCAAATCCACCCTGCGTGCCGTTGCCGACCAGTTTACCGCAGATCATGAAAATGTTTATTATTTTCCCGCGTTCGAAATGGCCACAATCTATCGACCCCTGATGGGACAATCGATCTTTACCGAAGGCAGAGAGAATTTTCACGTGAACCAGGAAACGGTAAATCTTATCATGGACGGTTTTGTCCGTTATTATTGCCGTACTTGACCGGAATAATGCTCTGGAATAATGCTCTGTTGACAATTGGCCTAACAAGTTGATAATATTTACCTGCTTGGGGAGGGAAATCCCATCCGGAGGGATTTTCATCCTCATGTGTCTGTTCAAGGACATCTGGTCATATATCCTGGGTTGGCCCCTTTTAACGGGCTTGCATGAACGATTTGCCAAGCTGATCCCCCTTGCCCTCAGTTTCTCGCTACTCGGAGGCGTAAACTCCTGCACGATTTTGTCCTTTTCACACCACATATATGATCAAACCTCTGTGCGCGGTGTCGAGAACGAACATGGCTTGATCGTTTCCGAGTCCGGGTGCGTTCCGTACCAGCGCTGGAGGCTTCCTCCTTGGCATGACGAAATGCGATACGTCTGGATGGTGGGAAATTATGATTTTGATCGATTTGACGGAGTCGAAATCATCCTATACTTCCACGGCATGCAGGCGAAAGATTACTACCAGGCTTTTCGCAAGGAATTGGAATTGTTGGTCGAAAAGCGTCCCTCGCGGCCATTTCTTTTTGTTGGATTCGTTGATACCCCCCATATACCGCCAGGATCGATTGGTAGGGACCGCTGGAGTTCATTGGCTCCTCGCGAGGGCGAGAGGCCGGATCGTCTTTTCAAGACCATCAATCAAGTGTTCAAGGCATTTCGAGCCAGATTCCCGCATGTTAGAAAAGACAAGACGACCATTGTACTCGCAGGATTCTCGGGTGGCGGCAAAGTCCTCAACGCCGTGGGCAACTGGCTTGCCCGAAGTATAAAGGAAGATCCTTATGCAGAGGTTTTCCGTTCTCGGCTTTCCAAAATAGTGTATTTTGACTGCTGGTTTGAAAAGGACGTCGTTGAAACCATTCCAGCACTACTTGAAAGTAACCCGGACATGAAAATAGTGGCGACGGTCCACATGAAAAAACCTGTGGAGCATGCAGCCTTACTAGTCGGGAAGTTCAAAATGAAAGCGGATAAGAAGAATAATGAATTGGTTGGGTTGAACGGCAGGCTTATCATATACCGTGACGATTCTCACTGGAATGCAATGATCTGCAGGCTCAGGGAGGCTTTGTAAGATCTCGGTTTCACGCCAGTATTTATTATTCAATCCAGATTGTTACGCTTCTCAACTCCTTGACCTTGTCATGTATGAATGTTATAAAAGCAAGAAAGTGAGCAGTTTTTAGAAAAAGGGAAGGGTTCTGGTATTTCAATGCGACGGAAACTACGCGACCGGCGCGGATACCACCCTCTCAAGCTTAGGGAAAGCACTTCTCTGTTTTGCGAGTAAGTAAAGCCCACTGGAATTGCCTGTTGGAGTTTCGTTAATGGCGTTTCGGCCAACGCAAGAACTGGAACTGGAAGCAGAATACCGGGAAACAATAAGTTTCCTGTACAGTTTAGAACGCTTCGGCATACTGCTGGGCCTCGACAACATTACTTCTCTGCTGGAAAAGCTGGGCAATCCCCAGAAGTCGTTTCGCGTAGTCCACGTCGCCGGCAGCAACGGAAAAGGCTCTACCGCGTCGTACATAACCAATATCGCACGGGAAGCCGGCCTCAAAACAGCCCTTTACACGTCCCCGCACCTTAACGACTTCCGTGAACGCATTAAGCTCAACGGCCGCATGGTGTCCGTGGAATCTCTCATTACCTCTACACACAAGATACGCCAACTTTACGAGCCGGCGCGGACCACATTCTTTGAGTTTACCACTGCGGTGGCATTTGACTGTATAGCTCAGGCAAAGCCTGATCTGGCGGTGATCGAGGTCGGTTTGGGTGGCCGACTTGACGCTACGAATACCGTGATGCCGGATGTTTCGGTGATTACTGATATTTCCAGGGAGCACGAGGACTATCTAGGCCAAGGAATAGCATCAATTGCTAGGGAAAAGGCCGGCATAATAAAGCGCGGGGTTGCACTCGTAACAGGGGCCTCTCGAAATGAGGCTCGGGATGTGATACTCGAGACGGCAAATATACTTACCGCCCCGGTAAAGGAATTCGGACGGGATTTTCGTGGAATAAGAATAGGCCGGAACAGCCTCACGTATGAGTCCAGGACACTTACTTTGGAAAATCTGACTACGGGAATGACCGGCGGCCACCAGATAAAGAACGCTGCTCTGGCTGCTGCAGTCGCCGAGGAAATGATGGCTCAAAATTATCCGATCACTGCGGATGCTATTCGGAGAGGCATCGAAGGCACGTTTTTCCCTGGCAGGTTTGAGGTCCTTAGAAGACTACCGGATGTGGTGATTGACGGGGCTCACACCCTTGAAGGCATGAGGCTCTTGAAAAGCGCTTTGCGAACAATCTATCCCCAAGCCAAGCCTTTGCTGCTCTTGGGGATGCTGAGGGACAAAAACTATTCCAAACTCGTTGAGATTATTGCTCCCATTGCTCGGGAAGTGGTTTGTGTGCCGCCACAAAGCAACCGGGCCTTGAACCCTGAGGAATTAGCTGCTGAAGTTAGGCAATTTGGGATTCCAGCTCGTGCGTTTGGTGACATCACTGAAGGGTTTGGTGCATTAATGGAAAAAGCTGCTCCTGAAGACCTTATACTTGGCGCGGGCTCGCTATACATGATAGGTCCGGTGAGAAGGGCTTGCGGGATTCAAGACGAATAGTATGCAACAGGTCGGGTTTGTTCTCAGGCGGTTCTGCTTTTTTGGCGACTGTCGGTCCCTTCTCATGGTGTTCATGGCGAACCTGGAGAGGGAGGACGCCGACCGACCGCTAACCCGAGGCGGGTCTGGATTTAAGAGATAAAATGGCTAGGGTTTGCTACAGGCTATTGAAAAGACATTCTTTCCATGGACAAACTCTCCGGCGCGGATGGGCAGGACGCTGTACTGCTCTGGTTTTATCGGTGCTACTGGTAGGTTTGCACCCAGCCTATTCTCAAGTAACTGGCCCCGAAGATTCCTCAAGCAGCGTCCCATCAAAAAAATCAACCATTCTTCCAGCAGATATTCCAATTCAATTGTCGGCAGATCGACTTTCGTTCGATTACGAGAACAACACCTATACAGCCCGCGGTAATGTGAGTTTGAGTCAAGGCAACACTCGCTTACGCGCGGACAGCGTGCGGTACGATGGCGGAACCGGAGAGCTGACGGCTACGGGGTCCGTCATTGCCAGAATGGGAAGCGACGTGGTGGAGGCCGAGAAAGTCACCATCAAACTTTCTGATTCCTCGGGCGTACTCTTTAACGGAAAGCTCTTACTGAAGAGACATAATGTTTACCTGGAAGGGAAAAAGTTGGAGAAGGCTGGGGAATCCGCCTACCGAGTGACTGATGGTAGCTTTACCACCTGCGATGGGATATCACCGGCCTGGCGTATAACGGGCAAGGACTTGGATGTTACGCTGGAAGGTTACGGGAAGCTCAAGCACGGGGTGTTTTATGTTAAGGATATTCCAGTTTTCTATTTACCCTGGTTGATTTACCCTGCTAAACGTAAACGCCAGACCGGTTTCTTGGCCCCTACGTTTGCTAACAGCAGCATCAAGGGGGTTGACTTACGTCTTCCGTTTTTCATTGATATCTCACCCAGCGTTGATGCCACTATCATTCCGAGGATATGCACCAGGAGAGCTGCTCAGGCCGCCTTGGAATTCCGATATTTTCCCAGCGAGAGTTTCAGCGGCCGATTTTACGGAGAATATACATACGATTGGAAATACCAACCATACGAAGTGCCTAAGAATCACCGTTTTTTTGTGACCTTCCGACATGATCAGGAAATTGCCGGACAGGTAGGTCTTAAAGCCCACGGTACGTGGGTGTCGGATCGAGACTACTTTGAGTTTTGGGGTGGCCGATTCGACAGAAGACTCCGAATTCGTTATCTTGAATCAAACGCAGTGCTTTTTAAACAGTCAAATTTCTTCCTTTTCCAGGCAGAGGCTCGCCATTTCGACAATCTCGACCTGCCCGACAACGCCCTGACTGTTCAGAATATTCCTACTATTACCGGCACTCTATTCAGCCTCCCACTAGCCTACACTCCATTTTATCTGAACTCCGACGTTGTATACGATCATTTCTACGCACCGAGAATGAATGAGCATTGGCTCGGTAGCCGCGTGCAGCTTGATACAAGATTGACCATGCCTGTCGCTATTGGTCGTTATCTCAAGCTGGAGCCATCCATGACTTACCTTGGGAAAGCCTATTCGGCGGATTATTATCGTCGGGACAAAAGTATTAGCTCTGTCAATTCGTTGAGAACAGACCTGTATCAGATCAACACGGATATTTTCGCAGACCTCAACTCTGTTTATGATGGCTCATTGCTCGGTTTTCAGAGAATCCAGCATACCATCCGACCAAGGTTTGCATGGACCTACAGACCGCCTTCGCTTAGCAAGCAAATCTACCCGCATTTCGACGACTCCGATCGAATGGACCGGCTCAGCCTTCTAACAGCCGAAATGAGGCAGACCCTCTCCGGCCGTATTGGACCAGGGGAATACCTCGACTTTGTAACTCTGAGTGTTTCGCAGGGTTACGATTTCTTCGATTCTCGAACCGCTGAAGATCCATTGGGCGAACGACAGCCGGTACGGTTTCCTTGGACCAATACGCAAGCGGAATTGACCGTCAAACCGCATTATCTGGTGGACCTTACGGCCCAGGCCCAGTATGACCCAGTGTTGAATCGAGCGCGGAAATATAGTTTGAACCTTGGGCTAATGGACCACAGAGGGGATTTGTTTCGAGTGTTGCACCAGTACACGGAGGATGACAAACGCGAGGATCTCAATCGCCAAACCAACGTCAACCTTCAACTTAAACTATCTTCTACATTAGACTGCATCTTTGAGAATCAGTACTCTCACCAGTTCAATTTCTCATATTTCACCAGTTTAGGCCTGAGTTACCATCCTCAATGCTGGAACGTTGTGCTAAGGTATTCCGAGGTCAGGGAACAGGATCCCGTGACTCAGAGAATTAAGGAGCCCGACCAAACCGTTTTCGTCACTTTATCGCTGTACGGATTGGGGCAGGTCTACCGATTTACGAGAGACTGGAGAGAGCTACTAGGAGGCACTGAGACCACGGCTCTTTCTATACCATGACTTGAGAAAAGGGACATGTTGTGGGTTCCATGGCAGATCTTTGCACCTAAGGAGTGGGTCGGGTTAGAAACGGCACTATCGGTCAGCACAACAGTATTCGAAGAGCCCCACAGAACAAGTGTGAGGAATACGCATCGGGGGTTCCTGGTTACCGCGTACGATGTTCGCACCAACGTTAAGAAAAGGAAGGTCGCACTCTTGACTGAGCCTTCGGCTGGCGCTCAACTTGAAGAACTCAAGACGTTTCTGTCGACGTACATACTCATCGGGCCTCTGTTGTCGGCTCTGTTTGCTCAGCATATCGATAACTTCTTCTTCGCCTGCACTCTTTTCGTTTCTCTTGTAGGAACCGCTTTCTATTGGTTCATGAAACGAATGGCGATTTTGGAGAAATCTGTCGGAACGCTTGAAAACAAGTTGGCCGAACTTTCAGTAGGCAATCTGAGCCTCCCAGTCGAGACAATGGACTGCGACCAGTCCAACTGACAGGGTTTTAGTGGAAGCCTTTCAAAAAAAGTGTCTTTGAATGCGGCTTCTCTTGAACGACACTCCAAAAAAATGTATACAGTTACATCCGTAAGATGAGGATAATTTCCGGACAATTAAGGGGCCGGAGATTACCGTCGCCTGTGAGTAGGGGAATTCGGCCTACTACGGACAGAGTTCGGGAGGCTGTTTTCAGCGCCTTAGGCCATGCTGTTGAAGCGTCCCAAGTCCTGGATCTGTTTGCAGGTACTGGTTCTTTTGGATTTGAGGCGTTGAGTCGAGGCGCGGCAAGCGTTGTGTTCGTTGAAACAGATCGGCAGATGGCCGCAAGGCTGACGGCAAGCGCTGAACTGTTTGGTGTGCTTGATCAGGTTGAAGTCTTGGTGATGGATGCGACCAGGGCGGTCAAGAAGTTGCTTATCGTGGGGAGCAAATTTGGGATTATATTCCTGGATCCTCCATACGAAGCTGGACTTGTCCAAAACTTTTTCTCCGATATGGTGTTCCCGAACTTGCTCAGTTCGGACGGCCTTTTGATTGTGGAATCAGGAGATCTTTGTTTCAAACAGGCTGATCCAGCCATCTTTGAAAAGAAGTTTGGCGGAAAGTACGGAGGCACCCATATTACAATCCTTCGTCTTAGAACAGAGGCTCGTTGAAAAGTGGCAGCTAGACAGATAAGAAATAGACACGAAAAGTTGGCTGTTTATCCCGGGACGTTCGACCCTATTCACAATGGTCATCTGGAAATCATCCGCAGGGCGCTCGGAACGTTTGACCGAATCATCGTTGCGCTTGGTGTGAATCCGGAAAAAGAAACCATTTTTTCCCCGGAAGAACGGATGGACATGATCCGGGGAGCCGTAAGCGCCAACATCCGCATAGAATGTGAATCGTTTGAAGGCCTCCTCGTGCGATATGCGGAAAGAAAGAAAGCTCAGGCCATAGTTCGGGGTCTTAGGGCAGTATCGGACTTTGAATATGAGTTTCAGTTGGCTTTGATGAACAGAAAACTCAGCCGTAACATAGAAACGTTCTTTCTTATGACCGCCCATCGTTACTTGTATGTGAGTTCTCGAATAATAAAAGCCACGGTACTGGCTGGTGGATCTCCCGAGGGCCTTGTCCCTGAAAATGTCTTGAGAGTTTTGAAGCAAAAGTTTCCAAACATGGTCACCAACAAATGAGCCATTCTCGCATTCAGGTGAAACGATGAAGAATATTCTGTCTCAAAGGGCGGCCCTATTGAAGCCCTCGGCAACCCTGGCAATTTCGGCCAAGGAGAAAGAGTTGAAGAGTCAGGGAATAGATGTGATCGGCTTTGGCGCGGGTGAACCTGATTTCCCTACTGCCTTGCGCATCAGAGAGGCAGCCAAGCGGTCGCTTGATCGTGGTGAGACTTTTTATACGCCGGTCGGAGGTACCCCTGACCTGAAAAAAGCAATCATCCAGAGGTTCACGGAAGACTATGGACTTGAATACAAGCCTGAAGAGATTCTGGTGTCTTGCGGGGCAAAACACAGCATCTACAACATCTTGCAGGCGATTTTGGACCCTGGTGACGAAGTAATCGTGTTTGCTCCCTACTGGGTTTCCTATCCGGAAATGATCGCCCTAGCCGGCGGTTCCCCTGTTATTGTTCCGACCGCTGAAAATGATGGCTTCGTGCCTGATCCCGAACGGGTAAGACCGCTCCTGACTTCTCGCACCAAGGCGATGTTGATTAATTCTCCGTCCAATCCGTCTGGAACTGTTTATCCGGAAGCTGTCTTACGGAAATTGGCCGAGATTGCCGAGCAACACGACCTGCTGGTAATTTCGGATGAGATCTATGACAAACTGATTTATGATGGTATGAGATTTACATCGTTTGCATCCATTCATGGGATGAAAGATCGGTGTGTCCTGATAAATGGAGTCTCCAAGACCTATGCCATGACCGGCTTCCGGATAGGTTATATGGCGTGCCCCAGGAAGGAACTGGTCAAGGCAGCGACCGACATTCAAAGCCAATCTACTTCCAATCCGAGCAACACCGCACAAGCAGCCGCTGTGGAAGCGCTGACAGGGCCTCAAGATGAAGTGTCCACTATGCGGCAGATATTCGAAAGAAGACGTGACTTGATGGTGGCAGAGATCAACAGCATTCCTGGGATTTTCGTAGTCAAACCGCCAGGAGCCTTCTACGCCTTTGTGAATACTTCGCAACTTGCCGGGCGCACCAATATTGCCGATTCTACCGACGTGGCAAATTATCTCCTAAAACGACATCACGTGGCGTCTGTGCCGGGTGGTCCTTTCGGATCTGATTATCACATTAGGCTTTCTTTCACGACGAGTGACGATGTGATACTGGAAGGCATGAAGAGAATCCGCAAGGCATTCCAAGAACTGGCATGAGCAACGCCACTCCCGTAATTCTGCTGACGAATGACGACGGTATTCACGCTGAGGGACTTCGTTATCTTCGCATGGCCGCCAGTAAGCTGGGTCAAGTCAATATAGTTGCGCCGGAGGCGGAACAGAGCGCCGTTGGTCACTCCATAACGTTGTATGACCCGATAAAGGCCCGTGAAGTAATAAAGGACGGCGTCTTCTACGGGTATGGGATCAGCGGCACACCAGCGGACTCCGTCAAGTTGGCCTTGTATTCACTCCTGCCTTCTCCGCCTGCTCTGGTAATGTCCGGAATTAATAACGGGGCCAATCTCGGAATCAACGTTCTTTATTCAGGAACGGTTTCTGCGGCTACCGAGGCCGCTATTTTGGGAGTTCCAGCGATGGCCGTCTCACTGGCCCAGAAAAAGGATCCTCCTTTCAGTTGGGCGCTCCCCCATATCGAGAGACTCGGAAAATGGATTCTGGACCAGGGTCTTCCCAAGGGGGTTGCCTTGAACATCAATATACCTGCCCTGCCTCCAGAAAAAATTAGAGGATTTAAATTGACTCGGCAGGCTCTTGCCAAATTCCAGGAGAGCGTTGAGAAACGCGAAGATCCGAGGGGCAACGTTTATTATTGGCTATCAGGACAAGGCGTGGAAAATGCTGCAAGTGATGAGGACGTAACAGCCCTGGCAGAAGGCTATGTGTCCATAACTCCACTTTTTTACGATCTGACCGCACATACCCATAGGGAAGGCCTGGCATGTTCTCTGAAGAAACTCTAGCCTCTTCGAATACCTTGGAGGACATTACACAGGTCCAGACTACTATTGGTCATAGTTTTCAAGCTCCAGCCCTCTTGGTTAACGCCCTCACAAGAAGAAGCTTCTGGCATGAAAACAGGGAGACATGTCAGGAACACAATGAGAGGCTCGAGTTCCTCGGTGATGCCGTATTGGGATTGGTAATCGCGGATATACTTTACCGAAAATTCCCCGAAGACGAAGAAGGGGAACTACAGAAGAAGCGAGCGAGTCTAGTTAACCGTGCAGCCTTAGCGAAGTTGATGAGACAGTTGGGGATTAGTCGATTCATCAGGATGGGCCGAGGAGACGAGTTGTCCGGATGCCGAGACCGTGACTCAATCCTGGCGGATACTCTGGAGGCCATCGTAGCGGCAGTTTATCTGGACGGTGGGTTTGTTGATGCGAAGAAGCTGATCGAGAAACACTTTTATCCTCTTATAGAAAGATGTTCCACCAGGGAAGGGATGGACGATTGCAAGAGCGCTCTGCAGGAGAGGACGCAAGGTGATCTTGGAATTACTCCTACTTACGAAATCGTGGATCAGTGGGGAGAGGAACACTGCAAAGTCTTTTCTGTCGCCGTTTACCTCGGTAACAAGATAGCGGGCTTCGGAACCGGCAAGAACAAGAGGGAAGCGGCTCAAAACGCTGCTCGGGAAGCTCTCAGGCAATTGGAATAGCCTTTTGAAACGGATGCGTCAGTCCGAAACAATAATTGGAAACAGTCGCGAGCATCATCGCTGTCTTGCATGGCCGAATCTCGTAGCCGGAACTCTTATGAAACGCGGCAAACAGAGCGGATCAAAACCCTAAAGGCGTCAGTGAATCGATGGTAATAGTGATTTGCCAACAGAAAGGACGGATAGAATGGAAAGCGGAATAAACAGGCGAGATGTTCTTGCGGGCGCTGGGACTGCGGCGGCACTGGGAATCCTCTCAAACGTTTTCAGATCCCAAGCGGTGGCCTCGCCCGGGAACGAAGGGGCCGGAGTATTCATGCACAAGCTGCCCCCGCTACCTTACCCGGAAGATGCCCTAGAACCATTCATTGACAAGGAAACAGTCAAGATACATCACGACAAACATTTTGCCGCCTACGTAGACGGCCTCAACGGTGCTCTGGAAAAGCTTGAAAAATCGAGACGAGAAGGCAATTTTGACGCGATCAAGGCCTTGAGTCGTGATCTGGCCTTCAACGGTTCCGGAGTTATTTTACATTGGATCTACTTCAATACCGTCGGCCCCAAGGCAGGAGGAACACCCTCCGGGGTTATAGGGGATCTGATAAAGAGAGATTTCGGGTCGTTTGAAATTTTTTGGAAGCAATTTGCAGCCACGTCCAAAGGGGTGGAGGCTTCGGGCTGGGGAATTCTTGCTTGGGAGCCGTTCAGCAAGAGACTTGTCGTAATGCAGTCCGAAAAACACCAGAACCTGACTTCGTGGGGAGCCATACCCATTATGGTTTGCGACGTTTGGGAACACGCTTATTACCTGAAGTATCAGAACCGTCGAACCGATTACGTGGATAACTTTGCAAACATTGTCGACTGGAAGAAAGTAGAAGATTTCTTCAAGAAACATTGCTCTGCAAAATAATCTCTACGGTCCTAGGGACTAAAACGGGAACATCTCCACGGGTCGGCGTTCGGGAACAAATTCGTGGGGAATCTCGTTCTCGTTCCATTCTCTTGATACATAGAGACTGCAGTAGCAACTCCCGTATTGTTCGACGTCCGGAGCCCTGTATGCGCATGGGCAAAAAATGTCCGTGTCCGCGGCACGGCTTCCTGATGCCAGCCGGCAAGGACAAGACATGTATCCATAACGTTTTTTGTTGGTCAAAAGACCTTCAAGAAGCTCGAAGACTTTTTCCTTGTCCATATTGAAAAAGTACCCTTTTGGTTCTTGAATTTTACGCAGTATTTCGTATAGTTTTTCAACTTCCGTCACGTCCTTGACCCTCCATGATGTAGTTTACTCCGCAACAAGTTGTTGGGATCAGTCGAAGAGTTCAATTATATCGACAATGCTTTCGAAAACGTAATCCGGCGAATAAGAATAGCGACCCAAATCATCCCGCGACGTCGCGCCGGTCAGAACCAGAGCGGAATCCATTCCGGCATTTCGCGCAAAAAGAATATCTGTGTCCATACGATCACCGACCACCAGACAGGATTGGGCGCTGATGTTCAGGAGTTTGAGTGCAAGCACGGCCATATCTGGTGATGGTTTACCGAAAACCCGATCCGGCTGCCGTCCAGCCGAAGTCGCTATAGAAGCCACAATACTCCCGGCGCCTGGTAAAAACCCGTTTTCTGTCGGAAAAGTAGCATCGAGATTGGTTGCCCAGAACATGGCTCCATTTCGAATAGCTTGGTGCGCTTTCTTGAGCTTGTTGTAACTGAAACCGGTGTCCATGGCCACTGCCACTATATTTGCCGTTTGAGGATCCTCGGTCACTACGGCGCCGGCTTTCTCTACGCCTTGAACCAGCCTCGGTTCTCCAACCACCATGACATTCGCGCCCGGGTAATCTCTTTGAATAGTATCAATCAGCGCCGACGCAGAATTGATCACCTGTTGATCAGTCACCGCCAGGCCGAGTCCTGTAATCTTGGCTGCTAGATCAGAAGACAGCCGGGTGGCGCTGTTGGAGGCAAAGATCCAACGAAATCCCTTCGCGGACAGATTTCGGTACGTGATGTCAGCGCCCTGGATGAGAGAGGTTCCTCGATTCACTGTGCCGTCGAGATCAGCCAGAATTCCCTTGTAACGTCTATTCTTCATGGGCTTTTTGGGTCCTGTTGATCAGCCGAAACCTTCGGATTCGATTCCTGTCCTGAAATCACTGCACTCAAATCCGCGTTGAGCACCAGACCAAGATTGTGGCGCGCATTGACGTATTCAGGCAGCAATTCCAGGGCGCGGTTAAGATCTCGTCCGGCAGACTGATTGTCCCCGATCTTGTGATAAAAGAATCCCCGATTGTTCAACAACAATGCGTCCCGTGGATTAATCGCTATGGATTTGTCGAAATCCTTTGCCGCCTTTTTCCAATCTCCCAGATTGTAGTGAATTATGCCTCGCAGACTGAATGCACGTGCGGCATCAGGTTTGATACTTATAACACCGTTCAAGTCTTTCAGGGCTGACTCGTATTCCCCCTTCCGCACGAAGGCCACGGCTCGATCGTAGATCGGCCCCGGATCACCTGGAATATTTTCCGTAGCCCTTGAAAAATCTGCAATGGCTGCATCGTAGAGCATCCGGTGCATCGAGGTCAGACCACGCATGGAAAAAATCTCCCCATCAGCCGGATCTATGTTTGCAGCCGAGGTAAGATCCAAGGAGGCCCTCACCTGATCTCCAAGATCGACAAAAATTCGCGCCCGTTCCTTGAACGCTTCTGTCAGCTTGGGATCAAGCTCAATAGCTCGATTCAGATTCTCGAGCGCAGCGTCGGAATCTTGTTGACTCAAGAGAACCACCGCTTCGTAAAGGTATGCCTGAGCATGGGACGGATTGTTGGAAATTGCTTGTTTCAAAATCGATTCGGCGTTCTTGTAATTTTTCAGGAGTATATGAGCCCGTGCGTTCATTATCAGGATGTCAACATCAGAATTCCATGACTGTCGGTGCTTGAGGGCATCCAGCGCCTTTTCAGGCTGGTCGGTCCTTAAGTAAATCAAGACCTTTTCCTTTGTGATTCGTTCATCCTCGGGAAGCATTTGCTCAGCCTGTGAATAATCAGCAAGAGACGCAGCATAATCTTTGAGCTTGTCGTATATCCGCGCTCTGATCATAAAAGACTTGGCTACACGCGGAGCCAGGCGGATCAACCCATTGACGTCATCCAGGGCCTTGAGGACTTTTCCTTCCTTCAATCTCACCTTGGCCCTCATCTCCAGGGCCGAGGTTGACTTTGGTTCGTAGTGGAGAGCCCTTGTGTACTCGTCTTCAGCCTTTGAGAGATAACCCTCACTCTCAAAAATGGTCCCCTTGAGAACGTAGGCTCGTGAAGTTCCGGGTCTGGAGAGCAGGTGAAGCTCCAATACTCGAGACGCTTCGTCCAATTGGTCAATATGGATCAGGCATTCAGCCTTTTCAATAAGAGCTGGGAAAGCCTGCTTAGATTGAGCCAGGGCCGAATCGAAATCCTCTATGGCTCGAAAACAATCGTTCATCTCTTTGTACGCCATAGCCCGCTCGAAAAAGATCGACGACAGCACTTGGCCCTTCACAGACTGGTTCTTCAGGGCTTCGTCGAAGAGTCTGATCCGTGTTGCGGGATCTTTCTCCGACTTGGCTTGCTCAAGGATTCGAACCGCGGTTTGGGAGGATGCCGTGGCTACCCCGGCGAAGAGCAGGAAGTTGACCAGGGCCCACAAAAGAATAGCATAGGCTGGCGCAATGGGCTTGCCGGCTTCAACGACGCAATGGGAATAAAGGTCCCGCATTATACGAAGGTTTTGGGAACTGATTTTGGGACGTTTCGGGCTATTAACACTATTAGACCTTAGGCAATCTCAACTTCAACTCCTGAACAATAGCTTGCAGGATCCGGTCAAATTGTCTCTGCATGAGGATCATATTTTCTCTCATCTCCAAGATCACTTCCACACCCGGCAAATTTACTTCCAACTCTCTCACGAGATTGCGTATAATCCTCATTCTCTCAACCTGGTCCAACGCAAATACTCGCTCGCGAGTGGATTCCAGTTCCTCAGATCGAACCAACTCTTCGGATTCCAGTTCGTCAAGAAAGTCCTCATCAAACTCGAAGATCTCCAGTATCTGCCTTCTGTAGTAATAGTCCTGTGCCATGACAATTTCCTGACGTTTCCTATCGGGGATTATCGTGTACTCTCACAGCCGGATGTGTTCACGGATGTCTCCTTGATAGAACCGATCCAGCTTTTGAGCGGCCTCCAATGCTTCAGGGTTGTCCGTAGAGGGGGCCTGGACTCTCACTGTGACATAGAGATCACCCGGAACCTTGGTCTTGAGATTGGGAACCCCTTTTCCTTTGAGCCTTAGACGCTGCCCGGACCTGGTGCCTTTTGGTATTTTCAACTGCACGGAACCGGCGGGTGTGGGCACAGTGATTTCAGCACCGTTCATGGCTTCGCTTACGGTGACAGGTATATCTACTTTCAGCAAGTCGCCATCCCTCCTAAAAATTGGGTGAGGCCTTACCCGTGTAATTATGTAAAGATCTCCTGCAGGTCCGCCGGCTATTCCAGGGCTGCCTTTACCGGCGAGTCTGACCCTGGACCCGTCACTAACACCTGCCGGAATGTTCACATCGATGGTTTCCGTACTTGGAACCACACCAGTACCATTGCAACCCGGACAAATCTCGCCGGATCGGCCGGTGCCTCCGCATTCCGGGCATGATTGGCTGAAATTAAATGGCCCTTGGGCGACCTTGGTCTGCCCAGTTCCTTTACACAATCTGCATACGGAGTTATTTGAATCGAATATGCGACCAGTTCCACCGCACGCTGAACAAGCCTTTTCCTTCTGAAGCGTCACCCTGGTGGTAGCGCCCATGATTGCCGTATTGAAGTCCACTTCCAGGGTTGATTCAATGTCCCGTCCCCGTACCTGCCCGCGGGCAGTAGCAGGCCCTCCTCCAGCGCCAAACAGGTCACTAAACACATCTTCAAAGCCGGAATATTTGAATTGCCCGAAGTCTCCAGACGCATCCGCGTCGAAACCTCCGGTCTGTCTCCCAAATCCCCCGGCCTGTTGCCACTGGCGGAATTGTCGCGCCTGGTCGGGATCAAACCCAACCCTCAATCCCTCTTCCCCAAACTCGTCATAGATCTTGCGCTTCTCAGCATCCGAAAGAACTTCGTGAGCCTCAGAAATTGACTTGAATTTTTCCTCAGCCTCTTTGTTGCCTGGATTAACATCCGGATGATACTTTCTGGCAAGCTTTCTGTATGCCTTCTTTATCTCTCCCCCAGACGCTTTTTTCTTTACTCCGAGAACCCCGTAGAAGTCCTTACCCGCCATTTCAAAGTCTCCTCTGAACTGCTGGAACGCCTGATTGAAAGGGTCTTCGAGGTCCTAAGTCTCTCACCATCGATTTCATGAATGTAATTTCTCCAGACGGGCTTAATCCCCTTTACTCCCAAATAATTAAGTATTCCTGAAACATTGTCAAGTTCATGTGTTCCGTGTAAAATTGTTGTTCATTGTGTCTGAAAGATTACGGAAGGTTTGCAAACCATGATTATAGATGCACATGTGCATCTGTTACCGAAGAGGGTAAGAGAGGATCGATCGTACTTTTGCCTGAGCGATCCTGCTTTCGGTTCAATTTATTCATCGGAAAATGCCCGACTGGTGTCGGAAGACGAAATCATGTCGTATCTGGACAATTCCGGCATCGAGCGGGCCATAGTGTTCGGCTTCCCATGGGAAGCACCAGACCTTGTTGCCTCAAATAACGACGAGGTCTGGTCTTTTCACCAACGCTATCCAGGACGAATTATTCCTTTTGCAGTTCTCACCTCGGCTGGGCACGAAGCCGCTTTCATTGAGGCCGCACGAACGCTTGAGGGAGGTTTTGCCGGCCTGGGAGAACTGGCGATGTACCACGGAGGATGGAATTCCGAAGACTTCGAGGCGCTTGATCCCGTTCTCAAGTTGGCCGCCGAGAATAAAGTACCGGTTGTTCTACATGTAAATGAACCGGTGGGGCACAAGTACCCCGGTAAAATAACTGTCGATTTTTCAGGACTCCTATCGTTAATAGCGGCCAATCCTGATGTTGATGTCGTACTGGCCCACTTCGGCGGCGGGGTGTTTATTTATGCTTTGATGCCGGAGATTGGGATTGCCTTGAGCCGCACGTATGTAGATACCGCCGCTTCACCTTTTCTCTACGACCGGAGGGTTTTCGACGTTGCATGCCGTCTATTAGGTCCGGGAAAAATACTTTTCGGCAGCGACTTTCCTCTTCTGACAATGGCACGCTACCTGAAGGAACTCGACAAAGCCGGCATCTACGGCGCCCTTAGGGAAGCTATTCTGGGACACAACGCGGCCAAGCTGCTCGAGAGGAAATCACAGCCCGGACAAGAACCGGCCACAATCCGGGAACATATCTGATGGATATTATGCCTTGACTAATGGTATGTTCTTATTATTCTAAACGTTCAGGGAGTCTTCCGGTTTCCGGCTTATCTTCCGGAACCACCTTTTGAGTAACTGCTAGAGGTTTGATAATGCCGATTTTTGTACGCGTCGGATTTTTGTTTGTCATCCTGGTTGTTGGAGGACTTGTCCCAGTGCCGTCAAGTAATCCGGCCTGGTCCAAGGATACGTTTGTGAAGGATTTGTTTTTGAGCCTCGCGAGGCCGACGGAGATTCAAGATCCACAATCGGCTGGAAGCCCAGGCACCCAAGAACGCACCGTGGGGGCGAGGGCCGGCTTTGAGGACCGGGAGACTCTCAAACGCGTGTCCACTCTGAAGATTCCCTTTCGGGGGGAGTTTCTACGAACGGATGCGTCGGTCAGGGATTTTTTTCAAACTGGGCCTCTTTTCCCAGGCAGCTCTCTGGGCCGGATCCAAAAGGACTTGGTGAGGATCGCATCCCTGCGTCCGGGTGTCACCGCCGCCAGCAAGGATAGTCTCCGAGTCATCGATTCTGACGCCGGGCTTTCTTGGAGCGGCCGCATGGTAGGCGATCCCAGCAATATTTACTCCAGCTTTGAAATTCAGGTGGACAGGGCCGGTTTTACCATCAGACTTTTCGGTATGAAGGACCACGGAGGCAGGAGCCTGCTGTTTGAGTGCAGAACAGGCCTTGGTTCCAGCGAGTACCCCACTCCGCGTGGTTCATTCTACCTAATGCGAATTTTCGACGACAAACCATTGTGGATACCGCCTCCGGACCGGGATTGGGCGTGGGGACAGATGCCGAGCCATTCCGTCTATGGAGGCCACATGCTTCCGTTCTTTACTAAACAGATGGTCAATGCAGGCGCTGGAGCGGTCAGGAGCGTAGATGATCTGGACCAAGTGGCATCTCAGGTAAAGATGGTGGATGGCGGGATGTACCGAATCCACGGTACAGATTCCCCATGGAGTATAGGCTCCAGCCAATCCCACGGTTGCGTTAGACTTCTCAACAGCTCGGTGGCCCGCCTGGCAGACACCCTGAAAATGTACGTAGGCGTTAGTAGTAGGGGCGAAAGTGCAAATGGTCCTTATGCCAATCTTTCGCGGCCGGTCAGGTTACTCCTTTATTAGGTCGGACAGGGAGTGCCTGGCCCTAAATGATATCGGAACAAACCTTCTCCTAATTTCTACCCATTCTTCTTCGAATGTCATTGAAAGGGAACCGGACAGTCAACGGCCGACCGTGGGGACATACGTCAGCACAGCCGGATCGGTCCAGATCTTTCAGAAGGGAGCGCATTTCTTCAGGCTGAACACTATCAGATTCTTTGCTCGCAGCCCTGCACGCCATACGCTTTAGCAATTCCTCTTTCAGGCTGCGGGGATCCCCGCGCAAGCCGGTGTTTAGCATGACCTCGATGAGTCCAGCGAAATAAGCCTCCAAATCTTGGTTATGAAGCCATCCGGGGACACCTTTTATCACAAAATCATTCTCTCCGAACTCCTCAATCCGGAACCCTACTTTCCGGACAAGATCCAGGTGCCTGCCCAGTAACCGGGCTTCTATGGGCGAATACTCCAGTACAACCGGGATCAAGAGGTCTTGAGATTCCGGTGTTGCTCCCTGGTCCTCCCATTTTGTGAGACTGTCAAAAAGTATGCGTTCATGAGCAGCGTGATGGTCCATAATGACCAGTTCATCCTCGCTGTATAGGACCAGGAATGAATTTGGAAGCTTACCCAGAATTCCCAGGGAGGAAAACTTTCCTGTGGGGCTTTCTTGTTGTGGAGCAGTTGCGTTTGGTGCGTGCCTGATCACTGGTGCTTCAATTGGTGTTTGTTCCGAGGGGACAGAACCGCCCCTGTTATCCTCAAGGTGACTTGGGTTGTACGACTGTGGGGCCCTCGGGAAGATCTGTTCACGTGGACCGGCGGGAGGACTAAAGGGAGCCCCCGTAATGGCCTGATGAACGCCATCGAGAATAAGGTCAAAAACCTGTTTGGATTTGACGAATCTGACCTCGGCCTTCTGGGGATGCACATTTACGTCAACCTGATCCGGCGGTAATTCTATGAATAGTACGGCTATAGGATATCTTCCACGTTCCATCAGGTTGGAGAATGCCCGGGTGACGGCTGCATTTACTAGTCGGTCCCGGATGGCGCGGCCATTCACAAAGGTCAGTACTGAGCGCATGTTTGCGCGCGCGTAGGGAGGTCTGGCCACGTATCCGTGAAGCCCAGCCTCTCCTATTGAATAATCAATCTGAACAAGATGTTCCCTGATGTCCTTGGAATAGAGTGTGTGTATCCTCTCGAATGTGGACGGTACGGCCGGAGCGTCCATTTTCAACCTTCCATCCTCCGTATACGTCAAACCCATGGATGGGAAAGCCAAAGCCAGTCTCAATACCTGTTCCTGTATGTGACCGGCTTCTATATCGGTTCCTTTAAGGAATTTCCGACGCACCGGAACATTGTAAAAAAGATTTCTAACTTCTACTATAGTCCCCCTTCCCATTCCAATGCGGTCCGACTTTTTTAGAGTACCGCCCTCGATGATAATCTCTGTGCCCCAGTCGTCCGACCCATCGCTGGTTACGAGTCGAATTCTTGAAACTGAAGCTATGCTCGCCAGTGCTTCACCGCGGAAACCCATGGTGGCAATTCCCAGGAGATCCTTTTCTGAACGCAGCTTCGAGGTTGCATGGCGTTCCAAGGCCAGGAAAGCGTCATCATGACTCATGCCCGCACCGTCATCCTTCACGACGATACTTTTTTTCCCTCCGTTCTCTATGTCTAACCGTATGAATGAGGCCCGGGCATCAATGGAATTTTCGATAAGTTCTTTCACCACTGAAACGGGTCGCTCAATGACCTCGCCGGCAGCAATTCTGTTGATTACATTCTCGTCGAGAATATTAATCAGGTTTGCCATAAGGGACCTTGGGGTAGAATTGTCTTAAAATGCTCGTAAGCCTTCCTGGTTGCGACCCGGCCTCGGTTGGTCCGGTCTATAAAGCCTTCCTTGACCAGGTAAGGCTCATACACATCTTCCAGGGTGTCTCGTTCCTCACCGACAGCGGCGGCAATGGTCTCTATCCCCACCGGGCCGCCTTCGAACTTGAATATTATGGTTTCCAGGAACTTCCGGTCCATCTTATCCAGTCCAGAGACGTCTACTTCCAGCATCTCCAAGGCCTTACGGGCTGACGCCCGATCAATTCTTCCATCACCTCTCACCTGGGCGTAATCTCGGACCCTCCTGGTCAATCTATTGGCGACCCGCGGGGTAGCCCTCGAACGAGAGGCAATCTCGGAGGCACCCTCCTCGTCGACGTCAACGTTCAAAATCGATGCTGATCTCTTTACTATGGTCTTGAGTTCGTCGTTTGAGTAAAAATCCAGATGAAACATTATTCCGAACCGGTCTCTCAAGGGGTTTGTCAATAAACCACTGCGGGTAGTAGCGCCCACGAGGGTGAAAGGAGCGATATCCAATTTGATCGTCCTAGCGCTCGGCCCCTGTCCGATAATAATATCGAGCTTGAAATCCTCCATGGCTGGATAGAGGATTTCCTCCACCACGGGGGACAGTCGGTGTATCTCATCAATGAAGAGCACGTCCCTGGATTCAAGATTTGTCAAAATCGCTGCAAGATCACCGGGTTTTTCCACCACCGGCCCGGAGGTTGACCTGATCTGAGCTCCCATCTCACGAGCTATTATGTGCGCAAGAGTCGTCTTCCCCAGCCCTGGAGGGCCGTGAAAAAGAATGTGGTCCAGGGCTTCCCCTCTTTGCTTGGCGGCCTCAATGAAAACAGCCAGGTTTTCTTTTATCCTAACCTGCCCTACGTAGTCTGTAAGGAAACGGGGTCGGAGATTCGTCTCTGCCTCGCCCTCGCCCTCGCCCTTTATGGGATGGCCCGTAATGATACGCTCAGCGGTCATCTTGATTTCCTAAGAAGCGGTTTGACGACTGCAAGAATTAACCCTCCCCTGCCTCTCCTGCCAGTGGAAGGCCGCGCGAGGGAGCGTTTAGATTTTTGAAACAAGTATCCGCGGCACACATCCAGTTTAACACACCCGCGCGTATCATGGTTGAAAGTTCTGTGAGTACATGATAGTCAAGGTTCAAAGGCGCAAACATTCCCGGGATAAGGGAATCAGCCTGCCTTAAGGTATGCTGTTTTGAAACCGAATACGTCACTAATCAAGTTCATCACCTGGCACATTTCACTTATATACTATTAACTTTCAAGATCCAGACAAGCGGAGGGATTCGGGTATGTCCGGCCACAACAAATGGAGCACCATAAAACATAAGAAGGGGGCGGTGGATGCCAAGCGAGGGAAAACGTTTTCCAAACTTATCAAAGAGATCTCTATTGCGTCCCGAACAGGCGGGGGAGATCCCGACGGGAATCCACGCTTGAGAACAGCCATAAACGCGGCTAGAGCGGCCAACATGCCCAAGGATAATGTCGATCGAGCCATAAAGAGAGGAACGGGCGAAATAGAAGGAGTATCGTACGAGGAAATCATTTACGAGGGGTACGGTCCGGGGGGAGTCGCCTTACTCGTCGAAGCGCTCACAGACAACAAGAATCGCACTGTAGCCGAGGTTCGCCACATCTTCGACAAGTATACCGGTAATCTTGGAGAGTCAGGCTGTGTAGCCTGGATTTTCGAAAAAAAGGGAATAGTCGTTGTCTCGGCATCGGGGCTCAACGAAGACGTTGTGATGGAACTGGCGTTGGAGGTCGGCGCTCAGGACGTCAGGATGGAGGGGGATACATTTGAGATAACGACCGAGCCCGGAGATTTTGAGGCTGTACGACAGGCCGTTGAGGACAAGCGATGGAAGATCGAATGGGCTGAGAGCACCATGATACCTCAAAACACTGTGAAGCTTGATGGAAAAAAAGCTGAGCAGATGCTTAAAATGATGGATGCCCTGGACGATCACGACGACCTCCAGAGGGTTTTTGCCAACTTCGACATTTCCGAAGATGAAATGATGAAAATATCCGCTTGATACTGTTGCATTAAAAAATGTTGATACTAGGAGTAGACCCCGGAAGCATGGCTACCGGGTACGGAATTATTCGGAAGACCGGCGCCCGCTCAACCCATGTGGCGAGCGGAGTTATTCGTGCATCCAAAACGGCGAGCCAGTCTAAGAGGTTATGGGAGATCTACGAAAAGCTCGACTCTGTCATAGGAGCGCAATCGCCAATGGTGATGGTTGTAGAATCGCTCTTCCATTGTAATAACGTCCAAAGCCTTATGAAACTCAGCCAGGTCAGAGGAGTGATACTACTTCTGGGTGAAGCCCACGGCTTGGAAATCGTCGAGTACAGCCCTATGGAAATCAAGAGAGGTCTTACCGGGTACGGAGCAGCGGAAAAAGCGCAAGTAGTATTTATGGTGGCCAAGATCCTGAATCTTCCCCGACTCAAATCCGCTGACCAGGCGGATGCTCTGGCTATGGCCCTGTACCATTCCCATATTTGTAGGCCCTTGAGGGTCGTTCAATGATTGCCTCTCTGCGCGGACAGATTCTATCCAGAAACGTCAATAGGCTGATAGTGGATGTTCGAGGTGTGGGGTATGAGGTTGCTGTGTCCCTGTACACGATGGAATCTCTTCCCCAAGATGGAGAGGTGTTTTTGCACATTTACACAGCCTTGCGCGAAAACTCTCTGGAGCTTTACGGATTTTCCAATCAGGATGAAAAGTGCCTTTTCGAGATGCTGCTCACGGTGGTCGGCATAGGTCCTCGTACTTCGCTTAACATATTATCGGGCATCTCCCCGGCCGGATTTCGCGACGCGGTTCTCAATGGGGATGTTCACAAGTTGACCTTATTACCAGGAATAGGGAAGAAATCTGCTGAAAGGATGCTGGTGGAGCTAAAAGAGAAAGTACGGAAAATTGCACCACTAAAGCCGTATTCTCGAGGGGACGCGACAAGATCGTCTCTGGAAGAAGACTTAATCTCCTCTCTGGTCAACCTGGGTTACAAAGACCGTGTGGCTGCCGAGGCTGCACGGAAGGTTCTCAAGAGTGCCACCCCTGATCTCGAACCTGCCCAGGCAGTAAAATTGGCCCTCAAAGAATTGATGAAATAATGGCGTTTCTGGAGGTTTTGTATTTTTCTTTCTGCTTCGCTCCCTCGCCCTGAACAAGGAGGCTGCCCCATGAAGTTTGTAATAATAGGCGGAGACGCCGCCGGAATGAGTGCTGCATCCAAGGCAAGACGAAATGACTCCAAACTAGAAATAACAGTGTTGGAAGCCACCACCGACGTTTCCTATTCCGCGTGCGGCATGCCTTACAACATCGCTGAGGCCGATCGTGTGATGGATGACTTGGTGGTGCGTAGAGCAGACGTGTTTAGAGAAAAACAGGCGGTAGATCTTAGACTAGGCCACTTTGCGCAAACGATAGATCGCACTCACAAAAAAGTTCTTGGTCTAGCGGCAGGCAAAGACGATTTTGAAGTCCACTATGACAAGCTCTTGATCGCCACAGGCGCACGACCCGTTAGGCTTGACATTCCTGGGACAAACTTACCGGGTGTTCACGTGCTCAAGAGCCTGGAAGACGGCCGCCGGATCAAAGATTTTCTTGCTTCCCGGAAAGTGAAGACAGTCCTGATTGTAGGCACGGGTTACATCGGTCTCGAAATGGCTGACGCTTTCCACGCGCGTGGAATCAAAGTGGTTATGGTGGACATTCTGCCCAGGTTGCTCCCCTGGTTACCTCCCGAGACGGCGGAACTGGTGAAACAAGAACTTGAGGGAAAAGGAATTGAGGTACATCTCGAAGTCGACATAAACGCTTTTCAGCCGGACGGGATAAGTGTGCGGGCGCTCATCGACGATCGAGAATTAGTTGCGGACATGATCCTTATAGCCGCTGGGATTGTTCCCAATTCCGAACTGGCGGCCCAAGCAGGATTGGATCTCGGGCCAAAAAAATCTATAGCAGTGGACAAATTTCTTCACACATCCGACCGCGATATCTATGCAGCAGGTGACTGCGCTGATTCTTTTCATGTGGTCACCGGACAAAGGGTGTGGATACCGCTCGCGTTGATAGCTAATAGGGCTGGATGGGCTGTAGCCGACAATGTCACCGGACGACATGTGGAGCTAACCGGAATAGTTGGAAGCGCTGCTTTTAAGGTACTGGATCTTGAAGTCGCCCGTACGGGGCTCAGTTTCGCTGAGGCCCGTCAAGCCGGCTTTGAACCGGTCGAAGCCTCTATTAAGAGCCGTTCGAGGGCACACGCACATCCCGGTAACCAGACCATTCACGTCAACCTGATAGCGGACACGAAAACCGGAAAACTACTGGGAGGCTCCATTGTGGGCAAGGAGGGGGCAGCCCACAGGATCGACTCTTTGGCAGTAGCCCTTCATGCCGGCATGAGAGTCGACCAATTTTTCCAGTGTGACATGGCTTATGCGCCTCCATTCTCACCCGTTTGGGATCCGCTCCTTACAGCCGCTAACCAGTTGATGAAGAATTTGTGACTAAGGAACAAATTTATCCTTCTTGTGTCTCATGCTTAAAATGCGGGTTCCGGCGCTTGCTATGATGTTTTTCGCAAGATTATCCCGAACCGCTGGTAACTATATAAAAAACTGTGAAGAGAGAATCATAGGATTTGGAATATGAAATATGGACTTAATCTCATTACCAGGGATTTTATTTCAGCATTGCTTTCTTTGGTTTTGATAGGACTGCTTTTTGTTTTTGCCGGGGCCAGCATCTTCGCTCAGACCTCGGCATCCAGTAAGGAATCTTTGTCGCCGACCACGGTTACCCGCAACGTCGGCAATGCTATGGATAAGAACTCTGCCGACATAATTGAGGCCATTCGGTCCCGCGAAGCTGAGATACCGTTCTAAAGGATTTCGGCGTTCTTGGCGCCCCCGCGAATTTCAAGCCGTGAATATTGTCTACGGGAATGAGAATCTCCCCAGAGGCCCTCATGGTCGTTCCACATCAGTGGGAATGGGAATCCAGACCGGGAATGTCGAATGTTTCCGGGGCTAATTCATCCTGTGAGTTATCTTTGGACCTGAACACGAAACCAAATTCGTCGGCCTTTTCAATGTAAGAGCCATCCGTAAGTCTTATCTGCCCGATAATATTAATTCGAATGGCAGAGGTCCCTTCAACCGGGCACTTCGACTCACACCAACCACACCCGGTACATCTGTTGGCAATCACAAATGGCGCAGCGTTCCGGCGTCCTGCCACAGACTGAAAGGAAATTGCATTGTAAGGGCACACCTCATCACAGACCAGGCATTTCTTGTCCTGTTCCCATACGAGACAGTTTTCACGTGCAATCCAGGCAGTACCCACCTTGGCATGATTTTTTTCAATCAGGCTTAGGTCACGAATAGCACCAGTTGGACAAACCTTGCCGCAGGCATTGCAATCTACTGCACAGGCAGCCAGGCGAGGCAACATTACCGGGGTAAATAATCCTTCAAGCCCTGCTTTGAGCCAGACGGGCTGCAGCGTGTTTGTCGCACACGCTCTCATACACTCTCCGCAACGCACACATTTGGTCAAAAACTCAGGCTCCGGCAGAGCGCCCGGCGGCCGGATCAACTCACCGTCTGTGAATGCTCTTTCCTTGTCCAGCGGCCGTGGCTGGTTAATGGATGTCTTCAACAATCCCGCAGTGATTAGGCCGGAAAAAAAGGACCATAGGATTCCCCGTCTTGTTGGATCGTAGGCTGATGAAAACAGTGAATCAGCCTTGCCGCTTGCTGAGAAAGAGATAGCACATTCAGGACAAATTTCCCGACATCGCAGACAGACTATGCACTCTGAATGAGCGGTTTGTCCTGGATTCTCGCCTATTGCCCCGGTAGGGCACGCGCGTATGCACTTACCGCAACTGTTACAGGAATCGTTAACCTTACGTCTCACTATCGGAGTCCGTGAACAAACAGCCAGTAGAGCGCCTGCCGGACAGAGATTTCTGCACCAAAACCTCGGCTGAATTCGTGCCAGGGTTGCAATTCCCACCAGCATGACGAACACAAACACATTGGCGGCAAACACCTTCTGAGGAACTTGCAGGTAGGCCAACCACGGAAAGGTGACTGCTAACGGTGATGCAAGGTTAAGCAAAGAGTCTCCTGCCAGTAAAAGAACAGGATATATAACCAAACCGTAGAATCGGGTGATGAGTGACAGAGGGGAAGCAACAAATATGAGTGAAACGCCTGCAAGGCACCCAGCCAGAATACCGATTAGAATCCAATACTTCCAGTTTCGGTACGATGACGTGGCCTCGTAGGAGTTTTTTTGCACAGATCGGCGACGCTTTGAAACCACTGGCACTTGAAGCATGTCGAGGGTTGTCCCCATCGGACAAATGTGACCGCAGAAAAACCTTCCGAGAAAAAGGGCCGCTAGAATTACAACGACACTCGGTAAGAGATAGACTGACACTTCCCGGCCTGCAATCATCGTCCCGACGCCGATGAGAGGATCCAGGCGCAAGAAAAAATCCACGGGCAAACCCTGAGGTAAAGGGTATGAAGCAAGAATGAGCAAACCGAGGAAGATGGCCAAGGCGGCAGCTTGGGAGAATCTTTGGAGTCGCCTCACGTGCCGGATTTCCCCACATTCAGTATATTCATGTTGTTGAGATCAAGCCTGCCCAGACCGCGCTCTGCAGCAACGCGAATATGCCGGACCTGGTTTGGTTCAATCTTTCGGTCATACCATGTGCCCAAGGCCACCATTTGGGCGTCGGCGGCAACCATGTCGGTGGATGCTACGACCAGGTTGAGCGGGATGACCTTTCCCGGACCGCCGGGCCCGCCCGTGCTAAGGATTCGTGTCCCGTCCACTACTACAAGATGAGGTTTGAGCACGGAGACCATATCCACTATGGCATCATGAAGATTGTAACGACCGTGGAAGGACAACCGGTCATGAATAAGGCCCATCATTCCCTTCATTGATAGGCTCACGCCGGATGATGAATGGGATTTCCCCACAGGGACCGCTATCAGGACGTCGGCATCCAGTGCATCGGCTACTGCCTGCATGGATTTCAACTGCAGTCCATTGGATACCTTGACCTCTCTGAAAAATCTCTTATTCTGAACCACGTTCACGCTGGTGTTCGGGATATCTTTAAGATGGCTCGGAATTAGAGACAGCTTGAGACAGTCCTGCGGAGAATTCAGCACATTGTCCAGGACGGATATTCGCGAAGCGCCTGCTTCAATGCACATACGTGCAACTTCTCGTACAACGATGGGGTCGGTGTTGGAAGCGCGTTCCGGCCCACTTGCAAAACTCATGTTCGGCTTTATGACAACCTTATTGCCCTGCTTTACGAACCGCTTCATTCCTCCCAGTGCTTCCACAGCGGCACGGGTAATGGCTCCCGCATCTTGACCGTGCGATATGACCACGTCTGGAAATCCTTGGCCCATTGCGTTTCCGGCGTTCAAAATAGCCCCCGGTCCCCCCGCTGCCACCGCGGCCGTCGTCAGTAGACTGGTCTTCAAGAATTCTCGTCGGTCAGCCAATTTTGTCATGTCACGCATGTCCTCTCTTATCAGTTTTCTTTGGCCACAGTCCTCATTAAAATCACTACCCGTTTCAAAGTCAATATCGCTGAATCCTAAACAGAAAGACAGCAAAACGAAACCTGTGAAACAAGCGCGTTCGGCCCCTACTGTGATTTCCCTTTACAGGACTATGAAATGAGACTGTGGCGTTTTCTTTGTTTCACTGCCACGATCGTCGCAGTTTTGGAGGGACCGTAACCCCATCTTTTCTTGGCGGCTGCAGAGGGGGTGTTGAGGTGACACAACATAGCGTCGCTGGAATCAAATAAAAATAAGTTGACATAATGATAAGTTATCACTATTTAATAATTATATTTACGTGGTTAGTTGATTTGAGTTTGTTATTACTAAGGTTACACAGTGATGACTGAGGTCAAAAATAGCAAGGCCGCAATATCTATCAAGTTCCTCAGTTCGCGGAATTCCGGGATCGGCGCTTCGATGCGTCAGGCCGAATCTTATGAACGGAAAAGTTTAGTGAGTTCTACGCGGCTAATTGAGTTGTGTTTTTCGTTTGTGGTGGCTTTTCTTGTTCTTGCCATGGTCTCGTTTTTTTTCTTGCGGCCCACACTCAAGGACGTCAGGTCCGAGGTCCAAGCAGAATGGCAAGATTTTTTACGCGCGGTGAGAGATCGCAACGATCTTCTCCCTGGCCTTATAGAGTCCATAAGAGGCTTTGAACCGAGTCACGGCAAGTTGTCTGAAAAGTTGTTCGAAGCACGGTCCATTTCAAATCGAACCGGCGATCCCGACGCAATTGTGTCCGCAGTCGATGACATTGATCAGTCCCTCAAGAGGATTGAAAAACTTGCCCGCTCTAACCCTGACCTTATGCGTTATCCCCCGTTCGCCGCCCAGTGGGAAAAGGTAAGCAAAACCAGTCGGAAAATTGCCTTCACGAGGATGGCCTACCGCAGTAGCAGTCGGCTATATAATCGTCTTCTCGCATCGTTTCCTCAAAATCTGTTCACCTCTATTTCCGGATTTGTTCCTGTAAATAGCTATCCACCGGTGGGACCGATTGAAGACGATTAGGAAATAATGAGAGGGGCCTCCTCAGGGCGCATCTTACAATTAGTGGATTTCGGATGTATTGGGAATTTCCTCTTCGCTCACTTTCGTGAGGTTCCCTTTGACAAAGGCAAAACTGGCGAGCACAAGCTTATCTTTCTTTGAGGGGTGAAGGTAACGGACGCTAAATCCCGGCTTTCCTTCGAAGTGGTAATTGGTGATCGGGAGTATACCGCTCAGACGTAACTGCCAGGTTATTGAACGGCGCTTGAGCCTTGGAGACCAGTTCATCAGGTACAGCCTTGTATAGTCGCATCCAGGATCTTTTCCTATGGGCGCATACGCCACAACATAATTATTCTTGGTTCCCAAATCCTGGTCATCGGTCACATTCACGCTCGTCCATGCCATCATTCGCATAAAAGGTACAGCACGGCCTATGTCTTCCGGGGGCGTGAGCTTGATGTTGTGGGTATAGAGGTAGCCTACCCGGCCATCTTCAATTTTTACTTTGTACCAAACATCTTTTTTCAGGTCTTCCGAAGTCTCGTCAACCGGAGACAAATCAGCCGCAGCCGGCTTTTCATTGCCCAACCGTCCTCTGGTCGGCGCCATCTCCCCTTGTGAGTACCTTCGCGCAGTCACAACTCTTTCATAGACTTCGAACTTTTTGCCTGGTGGAAGAATTTCAATTACTTCGTGTTCTCTGCCTGGACTCAGTCGAAAGTTAGCCTTCGTTTTGGTAACTCCTTCAGCCTGAGCCGGCATTCCTTCAATGGATTTTCTCAACTCATGGGTTCGATGGATTATGTCTTCCCCACCAATGACTTTCTGTTCAACATAGCCTTCTCTGCCGTCACGGGTACGTACCCTGTAATACTCACCCACCTTGTCAACGAGGTGTAGGGGTGTTTCCGCAGGGAGTTTGCGAATGACTTCTGAATTCGGATTAGCGGTATGATACAGAGAACACGATCGGATCGTCATCCCATCTTGAGGAGCGAATGGATTTTTTTTCTTGAGGATTGTGCTCTGGGCAGTCTTCAGTAATTCTCGCTTTAGTGTATCAACTTCTTGGCATCCCGCGATGAAGGGCAGACAGGCAGCCGATATGACGATCAGGTTCCAAAGCCTCTTGCAGCTCTTTTTGGTCTCACCGTGATTCATAGGCATGGCCTCCGATGCGGCTTCTGAAGATTCACCTTATATCTATTCACCGGAGAAATCAATACCCTCTGGATTTACTTTAGAAAAACGTTTGAGTGACATGCATCGATCCAACGTTTTGTTGGCCCTTGACAGAATGGTCAGCCATGGTTTAGTTTAATCGGGAACTGCCGGTGAGGTGTGGGACTGGTTTGCCTTGCCCACTAAAAAAGGACTGAATTGTAATTCATGATCTCATAGGTGTATCAGGTTAGTAGACCAGGTGTCCGTGAAGCTGATTTCTGTGATTAAAGTTGTGTGCAGTTTCACGCAAAGGGCCGTTAACTCAGGAGGTAGAGTATCTGCCTTTTAAGCAGAGAGTCGCTGGTTCGAATCCAGCACGGCCCACCAGCATTATCATGTCTTTCAAGAATGCTGTTGTATCAGCGTTTGAAAGGCGGCCTTTGTGCGATTCAGATGACCGAGACGTCCCCATCGTCTAGCCCGGCCTAGGACACCGGCCTTTCACGCCGGCGACAGGGGTTCGAATCCCCTTGGGGACGCCAAAAAAGCCTTTCATTATAGGTTGTTATTTTTGGACCCCAAAAAGGTAGATTCGAGCAACGCCGAGTTTGCCCCCGCTTTGCCCCCGTTTTCTGAAATTGGCTTAAAATGTGGGCTTGAACGACCCTGATGTTTTTGGCATGAAAGTCTCATTCTGAGCCTCTTTTAGGCACAAACTCCAAGCAGGAAATTTAATTCTCTCACCGTTGTCAGAAATTAGAATCAGACGGTGGTCGTCCCCGACGGCAAATTCAACGATTGTGGGAGCCGTCTGATGTCATACGAGAGTTGTCAGAGACTGTCGGCTATTTTTTTGGTTGGATTGTGGCCCCTTACCGGACTGTTGGGGTGCGGGAGAGTGCCGTAACCGGAGTTGCCGTCGCCGCCCGAGGTCATTGTAAGCCATCCGTTGAATAAGAAGGTGACCGAGTTCCTGGAGTTTCCCGGAACAAGTGCTGCCCTCGAGTTTGTAGAGATTCTGGCCAGGGTGGAAGGATGGTTGGAAAGTGTCGATTTCGAGTCTTGGAATTAACATCGGATGTAACGATTTCTTCAATTGCTCATTCTCGTGAGGAGGAGAACAATGCCGAGCACGGTCACCTATGCAGAATCAGGATTAGTGAATACGCAGGAGATGTTCAAGAAGGCGATGGAGCGACAATATGCGATCCCGGCGTACAATTTCAACAATATGGAGCAACTACAAGCCATCGTTCTTGGCTGCGTCGCGTCTAGATCACCGGTGATTCTCCAGGTCTCCGGAGGGGCAAGAAAGTACATTCATCCTTCCCTTCTCGTACACATGGTTCGCGGGGCTCTTGCCATGGCCCGGGATCTTGGCGCCTCCATCCCCGTGGCCCTTCACCTCGATCACGGCGATACGTTGGAGCTGACCAGATCCTGCATTGATACGGGCTTCTCGTCGGTGATGATCGACGGCTCGCACCACACGTTCGATGAGAACGTCAAGCTGACCAGAGACGTCGTGACGTACGCCCATTCGCGTGATGTCACTGTGGAAGGCGAATTGGGAGTGCTTGCCGGCATCGAAGACCAGGTTTCCTCCGACGTTTCGCACTATACAAGGCCGGAAGAAGTCGAAGAGTTTGTTCAGAAAACCGGGGTTGATAGCCTAGCCATTTCCATCGGTACCTCACACGGCGCTTACAAGTTTAAGCTCAAGGCCGGAGAGAAACCTCCGGAACTGAGATTTGACATCCTGGAACAAATCGAGCGTCGAATTCCAGGTTTTCCCATAGTGCTCCACGGCGCTTCCTCCGTCATGCCGGAGTATGTTGCAATGATCAACAGATTTGGGGGCAGGATGGAGGAAGCGGTTGGCATACCGGAGGAACAGCTCAGGCGGGCCGCTCGATCAGCGGTCTGCAAGATCAACATCGACAGCGATGGCAGGCTTGCCATGACCGCAACAATACGGAAGGTCTTTGGAGAGAAGCCAGGGGAGTTTGATCCACGGAAGTACCTTGGACCGGCTCGTGACGAGCTGATCAGAATGATCAAGTACAAGAATGAACATGTCCTGGGAAGCGCAGGTCGGGCATGAGGCCTGGCCAGGCATGGTGCGGGGGAGATGGAGATCTCATCAATTCAAAGGGGTAAAATTTCATGATGGAATTGAAGAGTTCTGATTTCGAAATACAAAGGCTCGGCGAATGCATGATTCCTTCTCCCATGCCGGCCGCTCACTTCGTGGGTGATGACGAACGGGTCCTTTATCATGGGACGCTTGCAGAAATTCAGGGATTCCTCGGTTCCGGCCAACAGCCACCTGCTTTCGAAATGGCGGGCCCTAGGCGGCGAATCTTCTTTCATCCCTCCAAACTCAAGTGCGGAATCGTTACCTGTGGGGGATTGTGCCCAGGCCTTAACGACGTGATACGGTCCATCGTGCTCGGCTTGTACCACCATTACGGAGTTCGAACCGTCTTCGGATTCCCCTATGGCTATGAAGGACTCACGTACAGGCACGGGCACGAACCTATTGAACTCACCCCCGACCTCGTTGCCGAGATTCAGGAGAAGGGCGGCACTATTCTCGGATCTTCCCGCGGGCCGCAGGATGTTGGAGAGATGGTTGACACACTCGAACGCATGAATGTGGGCATGCTGTTCGCTGTGGGTGGAGACGGAACACTCCGGGGAGCCGGGGCCATTGCCCAAGAGATCGGCCGACACAATTTGACCACCTCTGTTATCGGCGTCCCGAAGACCATCGACAATGATATCTCCTGTGTGGACATGTCCTTCGGTTTTGTCACGGCTGTTAGCGAAGCGAGAGGGTCCATCTATGCCGCTCATGCGGAAGCCCTCGGAGCGAGAAACGGAGTAGGACTGGTAAAACTGATGGGGAGAGAGACAGGTTTTATTGCAGCCTACGCGTCTCTCGCCACGAACCATGTCAACTTTTGCCTGGTTCCTGAGGTCAGGTTCACTGTAGAAGCATTCCTTCTAGCGTTGGAGGAAAGACTGACCCTTCGGGGCCATGCGGTCGTCGTCGTGGCTGAAGGAGCGGGGCAAGATCTCGTTCAGGCCACAGGAGAGAGAGACGCATCGGGAAACGTTCGGTTCAGTGACGTGGGACTGTATCTGAAGGACCACATTATTCAGCACTTCAAGAAGATCGGCACGGAACTCAACCTGAAATACATTGACCCGAGCTACACGATTAGGAGTATGCCGGCGAGTCCTTACGACTCCGCCTTCTGCTTGATGCTGGGGCACAACGCGGTTCATGCGGCAATGGCGGGGAAGACCAATATGGTCGTCGGCAACTGGCAACGTCAGTTCACGCATGTACCCATTGCCATGGCCGTTGCGGCTCGGAAAAAGATAGAGCCCGAGGGAAGGCTCTGGAGTACCGTGCTCTCCTGCACAGGTCAGCCACATCCAATGGCATAGGACGTTCTCAAAACCGACATGAAATTTTCTAACTCAACATACGGTAGGTCGTCATGAAAATCCTTCGCGCCACCAGAATGGAACGCTGCATTGGATGTTACTCTTGCTCCCTCGCATGCGCAAGACTGTTACACCAGAGCCTATCTTGGCATCGCAGTGGGATTCGAATCCGCTCTGCCGGCGGTTTGAGCACTGGATTCGAAGCCCAGGTCTGTCTCGGCTGCGACCCTGCTCCCTGCGCGGAAGCTTGTCCCACTGACGCGTTCCGCCAGCGAAAGGGAGGCGGAGTGCGGGTGAAACCGGATTCATGCATTCGCTGCGGCGAGTGCTCTCGGGCCTGTCCCGTAAATGCGGTGTACATGGATTCGGAAACAGGGATGCCCGGTCGGATGCATCCACGTGGGACTCCTACGGGAGAAGTTCGCGGAACAGAACGAGTTCCAGTATCGTCAGGTCTCGTACGATCATGAACCCGTTTTCGCTGCAGGCTCCATGCTTGGCGTCACCAATGCGGGCGGCGTGCTCACGCTTCTCGAGGAAATGGAACGCCAGGGACTGGACGTCATGAGCGCCGGCGTCGCCCTTGCATGGGCAACAGAAGCGTTTGAGCGCGGCATCGTTACAGACAAAGAAACGCTGGTTCCTCTGTCCTTCGGAGACGTTGAAAAGTATCGTGAGGCTGTGAGGCATCTGGGGTTGCGCACAAACGATTTCTATCATTTTCTGGGGCAGGGGACTGCGGCTGCCGCTAACCACTACGGGGGGGGCGACTTCGCGTGCGTGCTCGGACAGGAGATGGCGGGATATGCGACCGGCGAGGTGTTCTTTGCCTCCCACACCTACGGTTTTCGACACTCGCACCTTGACAACGCAGGGTACAGCTACGACCAAAAGGCGGATTCCAAGAAATCCGAAGATGCTGTGGCCTTCCTGATCGAAGAGGAGCGGCGGCGGGTGCAGCTCACCTGCATGGTTTCGTGCCTCTTCGCTCGCAACGTCTATTCCGAGGAGCGTCTCCAGGAGTGTCTTGCGTCTGTGGGACTCTCTCGACTCGCTCAATCCGTAGTGGCTCGGTCAAAGGATGTTCAGGCAAAACGTTGGCGGTTAAAGTACCTGACGGGGTACAACCCCAGTAATATCTCGATTCCAAAGAGATTTGAAGAAGTCACTACATGGAAAGGCGGTATTGACAAGGTCTTCATGGACTCGGTTGCAGCCGACTACCAAAACGCTGTCCGCAAATTGGCAGAGTCAGGGCAAAGCGTTCAGAGTTCGTGAGCAGCGTCGCACGAACCTACTCCCCGGAGAAGAACGAGTTTGGTTTCTAAAGAAATTGAGGGGTTTGTGATGGGCAAAAAAAGCGACAAACAGGAACAGACACAAGATGTGTGGGGAAGTCGGAGGGGCTTGAGTCTCGGCGCGCTAAAGCGTGGTTTTATCGATCACCTGAGATACACGCAAGGAAGAATCCCAAGAATAGCCACGCTGAACGACAAGTACATGGCTCTCGCCTATACAGTGAAAGACCGGTTGCTTCATCGCTGGATTCAAAGTGGAGAGACGTACCTGAAAGGCGACCATCGCGCAGTCAGTTATCTTTCCGCGGAATTCCTTCTGGGGCCGCAGCTTGCCAACAATCTGATCAACCTGGGGATTTATGACGAGGTACGGGAAGCTTTCGAAGCATCCGGCGGTGATTGGAACGCTCTCCTGGAACACGAACCTGAACCCGGGTTAGGTAACGGAGGTCTTGGTAGACTCGCAGCATGCTTTCTGGATTCCCTCGCTACTCTGCAGATCCCCTCCATAGGATACGGGATACGCTACGAATTCGGGATCTTCCGGCAGAGCATTCTGGGCGGCGAGCAGATCGAGACCACCGATAAGTGGCTGTATTTGGGGAATCCCTGGAAATCATTCTTGAGATTAATCATCGATTTCTGGAAAAGGTTCGAGCGCAGTACGTGGGCAGTTTCGCGATTAACGGGGTGGCAGAGTTGCACACGGAACTACTCAAAGAGCACGTGCTCCGCGACTTTTACGAATTCTTTCCGGAAAAGTTCAGCAACAAAACCAACGGCGTGACTCCCCGGCGCTTCATGGTGTTGAGTAACCCTCGACTGTCAGACTTGATCACCCGCAGGATCGGAGATGGCTGGATCAAGGACCTGGACCAACTCCGGAAACTTGAGACTCTTGCGGAGGACAAAGACTTCAAGGCAGAGTGGAGTCGCATCAAGAGACTTAACAAGACTGATCTGGCGGAAGCGATTCGTAATCGTACGGGCATTGTCGTCGACCCGGACTCGCTCTTCGATATCCAGGTGAAACGTTTTCATGAATACAAGCGACAACACCTCAACGTGCTGCACATCCTGACCCTCTACAGCCGTATTAAACAGGATCCGGACGTGGACATTGTACCCCGAACCTTCATTTTCGGAGGGAAAGCCGCTCCAGGGTACTTTATGGCCAAGTTGATCATTAGCCCAACTTCGACGTGCAGTAAGTGTGCCAAGCCTGTTTTTGGGGGTTATGGCAACAAAAAGTCTCGTGATATCAGAATGAGGGTTTCTTAACGACGAATGTAGTGCCATAGAGTGGCAAAA